>Ga0182234_10124_pt1 | contig 32101 bp, 32 predicted proteins | sample hydfratesGB_TM_A_FD_145595 | JGI IMG/M metagenome (GOLD analysis project Ga0182234, IMG submission 145595) | Subsurface microbial communities from deep shales in Ohio, USA - hydraulic fracturing test GB_TM_A | ecosystem: Environmental > Aquatic > Deep subsurface > Shale gas/oil reservoir >...
CACCTTTCTTACCTCCTGTTTATAATGATTATTGGATAAATCAATTATACAGGAGATGGTGTTGAGATGGTACACTTTTCGATTAGCAGAACATTATTTTTGGTACACTTTTAGTTTAGCATATGCAAATCTGCTAATGATCAAAGAGCTAATCGTAAAAACCCTAATAATCCTGCCTATAAAAAGGGTTTAGATAATGAAGGAGTAGTCAATAATCCTAATAATCCTGCTTATTATAAATCTAGAAAATAGTAAAAATTCAGCAATATTTATTGAGTCCATCTTAAAAAGGTGGACTTTTTTTTGTATTCTGAAAAGTATTTTAGTAATATATGAATGTATCATTTCTGTTATTACATGGATAAGGTAGATGTTGGATTGTCAACTGGTGAAAATAGAAGTGAGTGAGGACTTTTGCTTCTCTCCTAACAAAATAATAAGTAAACGTAGACGTAAACAGTATACGTAGACGGTCTACGTAGGGAGAGGAGGAAAAATAGTGCCTAAAAAAATAATAACAACTAAAGCTGAAAGTAAGCTCGGTCCAAAAGTAATAAGTATTTCTAACAGAAAAGGTGGAGTTGGAAAAACAACTCTGACCACAGTCATTGCAGAGGAACTAGCCAATGCAGGATATTCAATAGTAATGCTGGGCCTTGATTCACAGACTGACCTGACTGACATCAACATGAGTCAGAATGAGGATAGTAATCTTTTCGATCTGCTGACAGGACAGAAAGCATTGGAAGAAGTAGTAGTTGAACTGCCCGGTAAAGGAAAGAATATCATACCCGGATCAGCTAGAGTAGATGAAATAAAGACTGGTGTCAGCAACACTCTGGCAGAAATAGTAGAGAAGCTGAAGGAGACCTATGATTTTGTTCTGCTGGACCATCCACCGAGTTTGACTGAGCTTTCGAGGGCTGGCTATATTGTAAGCGATGAACTTCTAATAATTGCAGAGGCACAGCAGCTTTCGCTAAAGAACTTGATGAGTTTCCTGCTGGAGATAAAAGAGCTGCAGCTGGAGACAAAAACAAAGCTAGAAGTTCTGGGAATAGTGGCTAACAAAGTGGATCTGAGAAGAAAGCTGACTGAGAAAATGCTTGCAGAGTACGAAAGAACCTACCCGGATCTCTTCTTTGAGGAATACATTGGAGTAGATACAGCGATACCTAATGCTCAATTCAATCAAGAAACAATGAGAGAACTACCATGGAGAGCAAGAACATTGAGCCAGTTTGAAAGAGTAATAGAAGAAATGATCCAGCGGTTGCAGTAGCTGAAGACTAAAATTCTAAGGGGGGGTTTTTGATGCCGAAAAAAGTACAGGTAAATAAACCAAAGTTGAAAAAGAAATCTAAAGCAAAGGATAATGATGAAGAAAATGAAGAAGAGGTAGATCTGAAGGAAAAACTGAAAAAGCGAAGGAACAAAAAAAGTTTTGAGGAAAAACACGTGAGAGTAACTACCTACCTTGAGAAATCGGTCCGGGAGAAGATGGAGCTCTTGAAGGATAAAAATTTGATAGAAAGCTACACTCAGCTTTTCAATCTAGCCATAAAACATTACATTGCAAAACATTTGGACTAAGATTAATGACCTATGCTCAAGTAAAATGGGCATGGGTTTTTTCCCCTCAGAAAAAGTAGTCCTAGAATCACAGCTAAAGAAGCAATGTAAGCTAGAGATCCTCCAGGATTTCGTAAGTGCTGCGACTCTGAAAGCAAAAAATCTTAATTCTAAATACCTCTACTCTAAAATCGAATATATATCATTAAAATGAAAGGATACTCTCTGGTTGGGGTATTTTCTTTATGTAAAATTAAAAAATTACTGGTTATAAATAATTTATGATCAAAACTACTGATTAGGCTATGTTCAGCACCTACAGTGGTAACTATGTTTGATTTTTAGTGTTCGTAATTTAAAATATAACTTTGTAATAAAAAGGGTTTAGTAGATATTTCAAGAATTATATTATTGGTAGACTAAAAATAAAAGATCTAAGGACGGTGTTATTTATGAGTTTAAATTATAGAGTGGGTAATTATTATAAAGCTAAAAATTATCTGGAAAGTGGATTCAATTTTCCAGAGGGAGAATATAAATTAAAAATTATAAGAGAATGCTTCCCGGAAGATCCTGTTAATGATGAAGATGAGATAGTTATAGCAGAAGAACAATGGTTGGAAGGGCTAGAAGGTAGTGATCAATACAAAACTGATTTAGAGGGCAACTGGTACTATTTTGAGTTCCCAATCAATGATGAAGGTATTGATTATATGTGGGTGCCTGAGTCAGTTGCGGTAGAAGTTTTTGCTAGAAATTAAAGTAGAATGACATACATGTGGCACTCGTATATGTTATTATTATAAATAGATGACATGATATCAATAAAAGAGGTGGTATTAGTGAATGATTATCAGAAAAGCTTAATTAATGAATTATATGAAATTTTATTAAAAATTGATGAAGAAGGATTGAAAGATGATGATTTTTATAATTGGTTAAGCAATAATTATTTTTTTGAAGATGATCTTGAAGAAATTATCATAAATATTAAGGATGCTAAAAATAGTATTGAACTTAATGAAGGCAAAGAATAATCAATGAAAAAAGTAAAGGGGTGGTTAGGTGACACATATAGATGATTTAATTAAAAGTAATAGAGGCAGTCATTATAAACTTTTGACATTAGTAGGCAGTGAAGAAAATCATAAAAATAATATAATTGATTATTTAAAAAATAATGGCTGGAATGTTTATGATATTGAAGAAGTCATTTTAGATTTAATAGAAGATATACCTGAAAACAAAATCGGTTTAAAAATTGGTGATAAAATAAAGGAATGGCTTAGTGATCAAGAAAATAAAATAGTACTTACTAATACAAGTATAATATATTCTCCAGAATTAAGCTTAATTGATCCTGTAGAAACGTTTAGATATGCTATGCGAGGCGACAAGGAAGCAGTGATATTTATTGAAGGCAAAATGAGAGATGATAAAGTAATATATTCTACCCCGGATAAGCAGGATCATAAAGATATTGATATATCTAGAATTGTCTCTGAAAGAATAACTGAAGTTGAGGTGAATTAATTAATGAAAGTTAAAGATTTATTACATTTAGAAGAATTGGATAAAGTAATTGATATTGATACATATATTGAAACTGAGGATAAAGCAAAAGATACAATTGAAAAATATGTAATAACAGATGATTTAAAAGGACATATTCAAAGAATAGCAGAAGACCTAAAAAAACCTAAACATAAGTCTTATCAAATTATTGGTAACTATGGTTCAGGTAAATCTCACTTTCTGGCTATTTTAGCAGCAGTAATTGATAATCATAGATTAGCTGATAGTTTACAAGATGAAGAAACTAAAGAAATATTTAAAGAGAGTTTAGATAGAGAATTTGCAGTTGTGCATTTTGAACTTCAACCAAGTCAACATACTCTAAGTGAATTTTTCTACGATAGACTAACAGTTAAACTAAAGCAAAATTATGGTATTGAAATACCAGAGATTGATGCTGGCGATATTTATGATCATAAAGAAAAAGTTAAAGAAATATTGGATATTATTAAATCTGAAAACCCTAAAATGGGATTAGTAGTAATTATTGATGAAATTTCTGACTTCTTAAAGTCAAAACCTAGTAAAGAGATGAAATTTGCAGACACTCAATTTATGAGAGTTTTAGCACAAGCAAGTAACCAAATGGATTTTATGTTCTTAGGTTCGATGCAGGAAAATGTATTTGAAAGTGATGAATTTATTGAAGAGGCTGAAAGCATCGGCAGAACTATTCAACGTTATGAAATTATTACTATCTCTAAAGATGATATTAAAAAAGTATTATCACAAAGAGCCTTAAAAAAAGATATTAGTCAAAGGGATCAATTAAAAGACTTGCTCGATGAATATGGTCAACAAATTCCCCAAGTCCAAAATAATTTAAATGAATTTGTTGAATTATATCCAGTTCATCCCTATATTATAGATGTTTTTAATTATTTACCTTATTTTGAGAATCGAGGTATTTTAGATTTCACTGTTAAAGAAGTGAAAAATATTTTGGATGAAGAATTTCCAGCCTTTGTAACTTTTGATAAAATTTATAATAAGATGGCTAAAGATCATAACATTAGACAACTCGATGAAATAGCCCCTGTAGTTAATGCTGTAGAAACTTTAAATAGTAAAGTTGATTTATTAAGACCAAATCACCAAGAAGATGCAAAAAAAATAATCAATGCTTTAGCTGTATTAAAAATTTATGGTAAGACAACAAATAATGGTGCTAATCCAGCTGAGTTAGCTAATGACTTAATGATAATTTCTGATAATATTACAAATGTAGATAGAATTAGAATGATTTTAAAGAAATTAAGAGAAGTAACAGATGGACAATTTATTAATAAGACTAAAAATGATTATTATTATTTGGATTTAGACCATGATATTGACTATGATGTAGTTATTCAAAGAAAAGCAGAAAACCTTTATGATGGTGCTGAAGATGGTGTGCTATTAAACATTCTAAAAGATAATTTCTATTTAGATTCAGATTCAAATCATGACAGAGTCTTTGATGATGATAGTTATTGGAAAGAAAAGAAATCATTTAGAGAAGGCACTTTTATTTATGATGATAATTCAGTTGTTTTAGATAAGGGTGACGGAGACTTTAATTTTGTTATAGTTTCTCCATACCAAAAATCAGAAACAATAAAAAGTGATTACGATACTGCAATTTTAAATCTAGAATATAATGAGGAATTAGATAATTCACTTAGTAAGATAGCTGCAGTAAATTCTCTCAAAAGTGGCAGTAATTATCCTAAAAGTATAATGGATAAAAAGAAGAGAAATTTTTTAGAAGAGGCAAAAGAAAAACTACTTAAGTTATTGCTGTTAACTAATATCAAAAATGGCGGGGATTATGATAGTACCAAAAAATTATTAGCACAAGAGCCAGACACTTTAAGTGCTTATTATGAAGCAGTTAAACCAGCTGTATTTGGACATGTATTTAGTAATAAATATCCTGAGTATCCTGATTTGATAAACCGATTATCTCCAGAAAATATTCAGGGAGAAGTAGAAAGAACAATAGGTAGTATCTTAAATGGTAGAGAAGAGATTTCAGTAAGTAATTCTCAAAATTTATTATCTTCTCTTAACTTATTGGATGATAATAATTATCTAGATACCAGAAATTCTAAGTATGCTAATATAATCTTAGATAAGCTTAAAGATAATAAAGGTAAAAATATTAGTGTAAATGGATTAGTTGAAATTTTGGCAGAACCACCATTTGGTTTACAAAAAGAATTAGTATATTTGATTCTGCTTGTAATAACCTATAATGGAGAGGCTAATTTAAAACACAATAATAGAGGTTCTGTAAGAAATTTAACAGCATCTGATTTAAAACAATTTTTTAGTTCAGGTTTAAATAAATTTGAAGAGATATCTTATGTAAGTTTAGAAACTGATTTTCCTGTAGATGCTATTATTGATTTATTTAAAGTTTTAAATATTAATCCTGGTTTAGTAAGACATGAGAAAAAAAGAAATGATGCTTTAAGGGAATTTAAAGAAAAAACTATTGAGATTGAAGAAAAGATTGAAGAAGTTGATAAAAAGCTTGATAAATTAAAAATGAAACCAAATGATTTTTTTGATATAAATAAATTAATTAAAAAAAGAGAAGGATTAAAAAATATTCCGATTGATTTATTTTCAAAGGTCAATACTATTACTGATTTTAAAAAGATTAGTTTAGATAAAGATGAATTAAAAGATCTTGAACAAGGACTTAAACTTTTAGAGCATTTATTGGGTTACTTAAATGACTTTGAAGAGTTTATATATGATGAATATCTATATATGGAAAAAGCTTTAAAGCTGATTAAAGAAAATGCTGATTTTTTTGAGGATGAATCTATCAATAAATTAAAAGATATAGCTGCTAATTGTGAGGAATTGCTAGGAACAAACGAAGAGGATTTAATGTTATTATTAGAATATGATCAGAGAAGATTGTTAAAAGGAAAATTAAATCAATTTAAAGATAAGTATAAAGCTATATATTATCGTCAACATCGGAATAAAGTTGGGGAAAATATTGAATGGACCAAATTAGAAGAAATAAATAATAAAAAAGAATTAGAGCGTTTAGAAAAGCTTAAAAATATTACAGGTATAAATACTAGAAAGTATAATAACTTAAAGGTAAAAATTAATAACTTAGAAAGAGTTAAATGTACAAAGTTGAAAGAAGAATATCTAGAAGAAAAAAACAAATGTCCGCATTGTGATTTCCCAGAAAATATAGATAGTGATTTTAATGATTTAAATGAAACATTAGATGATTTATTTAATCAAGTAATAGAGATTGAAGAAGAGTGGGAAGGTCAAATCATTTCTGAAATAAAAAATTATGAGGATAACATTTCAAAACTGACTAGTTCGGAGCAAAATATTGTTGGTGAAATATTAGAAAATAAGGAATTACCTCAAACTATAACAAATGAGGTAATTACAGTTTTAAATACTCTCTTTTCAGAATTAAAAGAAGTAGAGGTAACTCCTAAACAATTAATGGAGATTATATTTAAAGATCAAGGCGTTTTAGATTATGATATGTTTGATAAAAAGCTATCTGAAATAAAAGCCTGGATTTTAGAACATGGAGATAGAGATAATATTAGAATTAAGTTTAAAGAAATTGATGAGGAGGAATAAATTTTGAATAAAGAAGATATTAAACCATTAGAGGAATTATTAGACGAAGTTAGATATATAGATGGTTTCCCAATAGCTAATGATGAAGATATTTTAAAACTATCAGATCCACCTTATTACACAGCTTGTCCAAATCCATATATTAATGATTTTATTGAAGAACATGGAACACCATATGATCCTGAAACTGATGATTATGAGAGAAAGCCTTTTGTTGGTGATGTTAGTGAGGGAAAGACAGATCCTGTCTATATGGCTCATACTTATCACACTAAAGTACCGCATAAAGCAATTGAAAAATTTATTGAACATTATACAGAAAAAAATGATATTATATTTGATGGTTTTTGTGGTAGTGGAATGACTGGCGTCGCTACACAAAATTTAAATAGAAATATAATATTATCGGATTTAGCTCCAGCAGCAACGTTTATCTCATATAATTTTAATAAAAAAAGCACTAAGGATATACAAAAAATTGCTGATAAAATTATAGAAAAAACATATAATGAATGTAAATGGTTATATGAAACAGATCCAGAAGAGAAATCAAATCAGATGTCGCTAAATGACGAATTAGAAAGTGGTGAAATACAATATGTTATATGGAGTGATATTTACAAATGTCCATATTGTGAACAAGAATATGTTTTTTGGGATGAAGCTGTAAATAGTGAAACCCAAACTGTAAAAAATAAATTTGAATGTCCGCATTGTAATGCTTTAATTAAAAAAAATAATAGTGACCCTGTAATTGAAACCATATTTGATTCTGCTTTAGGAACAGAAATTAAACAAAAAAAGCAAGTTCCAGTATATATTGATTATAAATATAAAGGTAATAGATTTAATAAAAAGCCAGATAATAACGATTTGGATTTGATCAAAAAAATTCAGTCAAAAGAGATTCCACTTTGGTTTCCGATTGAAGAAATGCCAATTGGTGATGAAGCTAAAAGAAACATAAAACATGGTTTAACACATGTACATCATTATTTTACCAAGAGAAACTTATGGGTTTTAAGTGAATTATTTAAGAATATTGAAAAAGAAAATTTAAATAACAATCAAAAAAATTCATTAAAGTTATATTTTACATCAATAATTCAGCGCGCCTCTAAATTATTCAGATGGAATAAAAATCAAGCGGGTCCTCTTACAGGAACATTATATGTTGCTTCGATGGTTTTTGAGACATCTATATTTGGATTATTAAGAAATAAAAGTCATCTTTTTGATTCTATAAATATAAATAATCATAATTACCTTCAAACTACTCAATCTATTACTGATTTTAATAATATTGATTCTAACTCTATAGACTATATTTTTACTGATCCTCCTTTTGGAGCTAATTTAATGTATTCTGATTTGAATTATATTTGGGAATCTTGGTTAAAAGTACTTACAAATAATGAAACTGAAGCTATAGTTAATAAGACACAAAATAAAGAATTAGAAGAATACACAAATTTAATGACTGATGGTTTTAAAGAGATGTATAAAATACTTAAACCAAATAGATGGATGACTGTTGTTTTTCATAATTCTAAAGCTAAAGTTTGGAATGCTATTCAGGAAAGTATAACAAGAGCTGGTTTTATTATTGCTCAGGTAAGTACACTTGACAAAAAACAAGGTAGTTTTAAGCAAGTAACTTCGGCTGGAGCAGTAAAAAATGATCTTGTAATAAACGCATATAAACCAAAAAAAGAATTTGAAGATAAATTCTTAAAAAATGCTGGTGAAGGATTAGAAGCTGATTTTGTAAAAGAACAGCTAAAACATTTGCCAGTTGGAGCTAATATAGAAAGAACAGAACAGATGCTTTATTCTAAAATGTTAGCCCATTATGTTGAGAATGGATTTAAGATAAAATATGATGCTAATAATTTCTATAAGTTATTACATGATAACTTTGTAGAATTAGATGGTTACTGGTTTTTAGAAGATCAGGCTGATGAATATAGTGAGTGGAAAAGTTCACTTAAACTCGATGAAATAGAAGACATTAAAAAAGGTAATCAGGTATTATTTGTTGTTGATGAGAAAAGTGCTTTAACCTGGATCAATAACTTTTTAGATGAACCAAAAGAATATGGAGAAATTTATACTAGTTATGAGCAAATAGCAACACAAACTGATGATAAGATACCTGAATTAAGAGAATTATTAGATCAAAACTTTATTTTAGAAGATGGAAAATATAGAAGACCAAAAACTAGAAAAGAAAGAGAAAGTATAGAAAAAAGTAGAACTAAGAATTTAGAACGGGCCTGGAAAAAATTATTGGACCGTGCTAAAAACGGTAGTAGAAAGATCAAAAACATAAGAAAAGAAGCATTAATTTATGGCTTTACTAAATGTTACCAGCAGGAAAACTATGAGGATATAGTAACTGTAGCAGATAGATTATATAAATCTACTCTAGAATCCAGTGGGGATATACTTGACTTTGTAGATATTGCTCGGATGAAAACAGAGTAAATTGAGGTGGAATTATGAAGCTAGGAAGTAAAGTAAAATATAAAGATAAATATGGTATTGGACAAATAATTTCTAAAGCTGAAATTTTCAATAATGTATATTTTGAAGTTTTCTTTAAAAAAGTTAATAAAACAATACAAGTAAAAAAAGAGGATCTGGAACTTCTGCCAGATCCTTCTTCCCTATTAGCTGCAGGTTATAGTTCAGATCCAAATGCTTTTTTTCTTAAAAATATGGCCCATAACTTAGAACAGTTTTATAATAACCAAGATGTAATATCTTCTGTAAATTTTAAGATTCAGCCCTTACCACATCAAATTTTAGCATTGAATTTTGTGCTTAATAAATTCAAAACTAGATGTTTATTAGCAGATGAAGTCGGACTAGGAAAAACTATAGAGGCAGCTTTAATCTTTGAGGAATTAAAATTACGAGGAACAGCCAAAAGAGTATTAATTATTACACCTGCTGGATTAACTAATCAATGGCAGGAGGAAATGAAATTAAAATTTGATGAAGATTTTTATATTTTAAACAAAGATAAAGCTAATGCTTTGGAAGATCTTCATGGTGAAGAAGGTAATATATGGTTTGAATTTGATCAGGTTATAACTTCAATTGACTTTTTAAAATCGAATAAATTATCTGATGAAATTAGTGAAGCTGAATATAAGAGAAGAAAAGAACATAATGAGAAAATATACAATAGTTGTATTGATGGAGATTGGGATATAGTTATTTTTGATGAAGCTCATAAATTAACAAAATATAAATCTGGCCGTGAAACCGCCCGTTATAAATTAGGAAAAGAACTTGCAGAAGTTACTCCAACACTTTTGCTATTAACTGCAACACCGCATAATGGTAAACCAGCAGTTTTTCAAAATATGTTAAAATTAATTGATCCCCATTTATTTTATAATAGAGATAATCTTGTTCCTGAAAAAGTCAAACAAGTAACTGTTAGAAATAAAAAAAGAGCAGTTGTAGATATGGAAGGTAAGCGCATCTTTAAAAATAGAATTACTAATGAGGTTAGAATTTCTAGAAATAATAGCAGTGATGAAGCTGAAAAAGAATTGTATGATAATATTGTAGACTATGTTTCGGAGTATTATGATTTAGCTAAATTTGAGAAAAATTATCCAATGATTTTTCTATTAATGCTTTATCAAAGAATTGTTTCCAGTAGTAGTAGAGCAATTAAAAAGACTTTAGAAAAAAGATATAAAAAATTAAAAAAAGTAAAAGATATTTCTCGCAGATTAAATAGTCTTGATTTAGAGGATTTAGATGAGCTTAGTGGTGAAGAACAGCTTGAATTTATTGAAAGTAATATGGCTTTTTTAAAAAATGATAAATATCTAAATAAGGAAATTAATATAATAGAAAATTGTATTAAAAGTGCTGAAAAATCTTTAAATGGTAATGATGATGCTAAATTAAAGAAATTGCTTGAAATCATTGATTTTGCTAAGCAAAAAGAAAAAGATCCGGACTTGAAAATAATTGTTTTTACAGAGTTTATAGAAACTCAGAATTATATTTTAGAATCTCTCGAAAAATTAGGTTATAAAACAGCACATATTAATGGCAATTTATCATTAGAGGAAAAAATATTGCAGAAAAATAAGTTCAAAGAAGAATCTCAAATATTAGTTTCTACTGATGCTGGTGGAGAAGGTATTAACTTACAGTTCTGCTCTTATATGATTAATTATGATTTACCCTGGAACCCTATGAAATTGGAACAAAGAATAGGAAGAATAGATAGAATTGGCCAAAAAGAAGATGTTAAAATCTTTAACTTTATTTTAGAAGATACAGTGGAAGAACATGTTAGAGAAATTTTAGAAAATAAGCTAAGAATTATAAAAGAGCAGTTTGGAGAAGATAAATTTGGAGATGTTCTTTCAACTTTACAGGAAGATTTTAATTTTAATCAATTATATTTTGATGCTGTGATTAATGATGAGCTGGAAGAAGAAAAATTAGATCAAATTGGTGAAGAAATGTATAATAAAGCTAAAAATATAATTGAAGACGAAGATTATTTAATCCCATTTAATGAAAAGAATGAGTTAAAAAAAGCTGATAAAAAAGTAATTGAAGAAGTGCCTAAAAAAGTTAAATCTTTTATAAAATTATTTTTTAAGTCAAATAATATGGAGTTAAATGAATACAGTAGGGATGAAAATATTTATTATTTCCAAAATAATTTTGCGAACGAAAAATTCAAAAATCATTTTTCTAAGGTGATCTTTAAACCCAGCAAAGGTTTAAATACTGAAGAGGCAGATTTATTTAGTTTAAAACATGATTATGTTAAAGAAGTTATTAAAGAATCAAAAAAAGAAGGCTATGTTTCTGCATTTGAAATAAATGATAATAGATTTGCAGGTAAAAGCGGATTATTGAGTTATTGGAAGCTAAATATTACGAATAATTTTAACTATAATTATACTGAACTAATTTCAATCTTTATAGAAGATGCTAAAAGATTCAATCGTAGAATTTCTAAAGCATTTGCTGATATAAGTGATTTTGATAATTTTAATCTAAGTGTCTTACCAGATTATAGTCAAATAAAAAGCTTAGAAGAATCAGCAAAAAAAGAAGCTGAAAAAGAAGCTGAAGATATATTCTTATCAGAGAAGTTAGATTGGACAGACAAATTAAAACAACAAAAATCACAACTTGAAGAATATTTCAAACAGAAAAGGGAAGCAGTTGAAAATATAAAAGTTGAAAACATAAAAAAAGGAAAACTTTCAAATTTAGCTTCTGATTATAATTTAGAATTAGAACAATTAAAGGAGAAAGAAGAGTTATTCCCTAAATTAGATTGTGTCCAGTTAGCTTATGTAGAATTTAAATGAGATATAGGTGATATTATGGAGAAATGGTATAATAAAATAATTGAAAAATTAAAAGAATATCAACATGAAATAATATTTGTTATAGATGATGACGATTTACTAGCTAATGATTTTTTAGCTGATCAGCTGTCAGAGAGTTTTAATGAACTTTATTATTATACAATGGAGTTAAAACTGAGAAAAAAGATCAAAAATATTAATTCTTCATTACTAGTGATAGTAGAATCAGATAAGCATTTATCAAGTTATTTTTTGGATCATTTTCGAATAGTCAAAATTTCTTTAGAAGATGTTTTCCCTTTATTAAATAAAAGAGCAATTGATTGGATTTCTGATTCAGAAATAAGAGATCTTTATAATCATTATCAGCATAACTTTAAAAGATATGAAAAATTAAATTATAATAAAACTTTAAAATATGCTTTAAAAAATTTATATAGTTTTTCTTTACCAATTGATAGTTTAGAATCATTAATTTCATTATTAATGAAATTTTATTTTAATCATAAAAAACTTAAGGGGGCAATAAAAAAAATAGTTGCAGAAGATGGTAAAAAATTTGATGTAAATATTAATAAACTAACAAATCAAAAATCTTTTTTCAATTGGTTGGAAGACCAATGGTATCAGTATATCATTAATCAGAATTCTAAGTTAAATTTTGATGATAAAAAAATTCAATATATTTTAGATAATTGTTTTGAACAAGGCTATATGAAAAAGTTAGATTTGATGGGAGAAAATATTGATATCAATTATGTTAAAAGTAAAATAACCAATAATTTCAGTTTTAATAGTGGTATTATAAATTTTGATAAATTAACTGTTAAAGAATTTTTTGAGAAAGAATATGATTTATTAAGTAGTTTATTAGATAAAGAAATTAAGAGTGTTGCTTGGGGAAATATTGCAAAAAAATGGTCACATTTAGTTTACTTAAATGAAAATAATAAGTTAGATAATGAGTTAAATAGGCTTGCAAAACGAGTTGATAATAAATTTTTGGAATTTATAGCTAATGAGTATAATGACTTAGTTTATGATCAAAGATTTCAACATGCTCCATTGAATAATAAAATTTTATCTAATTTATTAAACGAAGATCAGAAAACAGCTTTAATTTGTTTGGATGGAATGAGTTATAAGGATTGGTTTGTAGTTAAAAACTATTTGGATAAAAATTTGAATCTTAAATATCATGAACATTTTTCTTATGCGATAATACCGACCATAACTTCTTTTTCACGTAGGGCGATTTTTTCAGCTAAAACTCCATTAGAAGATGGTGGTAGATATGATGAGGAGAAGCTATTTAGAGAAAATGTATTAGAAAATAAAAAGGCAAAAAATCAAAATATATTCTTTGATAGAACTAATGAACCCAAGATTTTTGAGTTATTAGGTTATGAGTATATTGGATTGATTTATACTTTTGTTGATGAAATTGCTCATCAGGCTACAAGTGAAAGTTTAAAATTTAATAATTTGGAAAACTTTCTTGATGAAAGTGAATTTTCAGCTGTTATTAATAATTTAATTAAAAATAACTTTAGAGTGTATTTATGTTCAGATCATGGGAATTTATATTGTGAAGGAAATGGGTTTAATCCCAGTAGAGATTTAATAGAGAAAAGAGCATCTCGCTCAGTATTATATAGAAGTCGAGAATTAGCCGAAAATGAAGAATTTGAAAATAGACTGGTTTTAAATTTTCCTAATATTATTGGTGAAGAATACATATTAACTATGAAAAACCGAAGAAAATTCGGTAACAGTGAAGCGGGTTTTACTCATGGAGGAGTAAATATTGAAGAAGTAATAATACCATTTATAGAGGTGATTGGATGAAAGGTTTTGATAGACCGTTAAAACCAGAATGGATTTATAAGACTATTAATATTTTAGAAGTTGGAGATACAATTTATAAAAAGAGAGATAAAATTGATAATATTTTAGTTGAATTAGATGGTAAAACTGGTAAAAGAAAAGTAATTACAGTTATGGGAAGATATTTCTTGAAAGATATTGATAATTCAAGGGGGAGGAAAGTTACAGATAATTTGATATTCAATATGGTGAAAGAAGAATCATTTGAAAGAGCTAAACCATTAATGCTTTTTAATTTATTAGTGAAAGCTCCAATACTACAAAAGTTTTCAAAAGAAATTTATAGAAATTATAGCAGCAAAGAGACCATTGATGCTAATTATTTAAGAGAAAAAGCTTATCAAAATATTGGAGAAAGAGATATTGCTCGCCGTTCGTTAAGAAATTTTTTAAATACATTAGTCGACTTTTCTCTAATAGAAGTAGAAGGTAACAATTATACTTGGAAAGATAAATTTCAAGTTGATGAGGAATTGATGATAAGTTTTTTAAAATTATATGGCAAACACTATGTTGATTCTCCACAAATATCATTGCTAGATTTACCTAAACATATCTTTTTCTATTTTGAAACACCTTATTTGATGAAACTAGCTCAAAAATATAATAATTTACATTGGCATTATGTGCGAAGAACTAATGCTGCCTTAATAACTATGAAATAAGTTTCCAGATTGGATGTAATTTTGCAAATTAATCAATTAGAAAATAATAAATATTAAATGAGATATTTTAAAAACAGTACTTAATTTTTCTGAAATAATCTTATAAAACACTTCCAGATAATTTAGATGTTTTGAGCATAAGATATATAAGCCAGATTTAAGTAGAAAAAGTAGTGAAAAGTTTTTAGAAGAGCAGGTTTAGGTAAAGGTTATAAATTTTTATATTATTTGATATTTTCAATGTTCTTTGTCCTCAGAAAAAGAAACCCCAGAATGCTGGCTAAACTGACAATGCAAGCAAAATTCAGCCAGCATTTCGCAATTGCCGCGAATTTAAAAGAAAGAAATTTGAATAAAAATACTGCTGCTTAAAATCAATAAATTCACTGCATTAAAACGGGTAAACTGACTGCATTAAAATGTAGATGTATATCGTATACATCAACTTGCTGTAATAACAATAATTTCATCACTTTTTACAATCTCCAATTAGCTGCATTATTTATATTATGCAGTGAATACATCTAATTGGAATAAAATGGTAATAAAACTTAATTTAAGAATATATTATAATAACGATAATAGATTATCATTATAGCTTAAAGCTCCCTTCGGGGAGCTTTTCTATTTTACTTTCAAAAAAGGAGATGATGTGTGTGGAAAAAGTATTAGAAGATTTTAAGCAGTGGTTAAGATTGGACGGCAAAAGTAAAAAGACTATTGAAAACTACTCATTGGATATAGGTCAATTTCTAAGCTGGATCACAGAAAGAAATATTAATTTAGGTGAAATAAGTAGAGAAGATATTTTAAACTACAAAGTGGAAATAATGAATTCTGGTCTTGCTGTGGTTACTATAAATAAGAAAATCAATTCTTTAAGGTCTTTTAATGATTTTTTGATTGAGAAAGAAATTAATGTTGCCAGAGTAATTAAACCAGGAAAAGATAGGATAAAAATTGCTGGAGGTAGCGAAAATAATATAGACGTATACAGCAATGAAGAGTTGGAGAAAATATTGTCTGCAGTTAATAAAGAAGAAGTTACACTGAGAAATAAGCTGATTGTGTATTTACTATTATACACCGGAGTTAGAGTAAGTGAATTAGTAAATATTAAATTAACTGACATAGATTTATTGACTGGAGAGCTAAAAATTATTGGTAAGGGTAATAAATATCGAGAGATTCCTCTGAATCAAAAACTAAAAAAAGTATTAAAAAGTTATCTGAATACAGAGAGGAAAGAAAATAAGTATGCTGAAGATAGTCCCTATTTAATATTAACAGAAAGAAGTCCAAAAATGCACCGCGATACAGTTAATTATGTATTACGTAAACTTTGTAAAAATTATAATTTTAAAGCTTATCCTCATAAATTTAGACATACATCATTTTCAATATTAATCGCCAAGGGTGTTGATATAACAACCATCTCAGCGCTAGCAGGCCATAACAGTATTGAAACGACCAATCGGTTTTATTTGAAAGTAAATAAGAAAGAAAAAGCTGCAGCAGTCTCGCTGTTGTAATAATTTTAATCCGAGGTACTTCCTTAATTGGGGGTACCTCTTTTTTGATTTCAAAAAAACTTAGGAGGTAGACGAAAATGAGAATAATTAAAACCCAAGAAGATATTGAACTTTTACGAAACACTTATGCACTGCCAGATGAGTATTTAGACTGGATTGATGATTATTTTGAGCAACTATATGAAGCTCTTGGTCGAGATGAAACTATGGATCAGTTCCGCTTAGATTGGCCTGGTGGATTTATAGCAGTATTAGAAGCAGGAGATAACTTAAGAGATCTTTCAATATTAGGCTTAAATCATGAAGATGACGGAATATTTGGGTTCCCCTTAGAATATGTCGAAGAATATTCTCTAAATAGAATGGAATTTTACAGGATAGGTATACTTTTTGATAATGAATCAATGCTAACAATTTTCTCAGAAGTAGGAATTCATGATGATGAAATTGAAGACTATCTGGCTGCTGAGGCAATTAATATTGATGACTATGATCAAATGTCAGATGAAGAGGTACCATTTTAGGAGGTGGAGTTTTTTGGAGATCATAATCGGTATAATAATAAAATTGCTAAATCAATAATAACTGATGCTAATAAGCCTGCTCGGCCAACAAAGCCGGCTTTTGTGTAATAAAAAAAAAGGAGGTAAACATTATGGTCAAAAACTACAAGAATAAGATTTTGAGAACTTACAGAAAAATTAGCAGTATAGAAAGAGCAGTCCATCTTTTCTGCTCTGTAATTCACTTTGATAGAAGAGATAGTAAAATGCTGGCAGTCGCAGCTATAGATCCAGATAAAAAACTAACTACATTAAAAATTATAGATCAAAGTTTTGATGCTAAGAATGCTGCTCCGGGAGAGATATTTAGCAAAATCAATATAGATCCAGACAGCAGGTTGATATTTGCTCAAAACAAGTTTGATTTACCGGAACCATCACTTGCAGAGATTCGCTTTAGTAAAAACTTAAAAGAAGCAGCTGAATTAATGGGTATACGATTTATAGACTATTTAAGTATAGCAGAATATGATAATTATTTGAGTTTTAAAAATAGTAAATATATTAAATTTTGAAGGAGGTTATTTATAATGACTAAAGCTGAAGAACTGGCTAGTATATCCAGAAAAAGCAAAAAGGTTATAATTGAAAATCTAGATAATGAAAGTTACAACATAACTAACACTTACGTGATGGTAAACCTTGAAGGAGAAGAGTACATGAATTTCTTCGATAAATACAACAGTTATATTTCAACTGCAGATATTCCGCTGGAGTTTGAGGGTGTAATTTCAATAGATAAAGATGATGATCAATTTAGTGAGGATAGTTTGGATACAAAAATAATAACCGACAAGTTGGATGAGGCCAATTTAGAGGTGGAAAGTACCCATTTTTATTTAAGCAGAGGTAAAAAAGAAGAAGTTAAGTTAATGAAACTAGAGAGCAAGAAATTGGCCATCTTCGACAGGGAATATGAGTATTTATTGAGCTTAGGCAATGAATATAGAATCAAAAATACTGAGTCCCCATTATTTGTATTAAATAATGAAAAAATAAAAGCTGTGATTATGCCGGTAAAATATATTTGCGAAACTTCAATTAGAAATAAAGTAAAAAAATTAATCGCTTAATCAGAAGTTAGGAGGGAAAAAGATGTTCATAGGTATGGATGAATATAACGACGGAAAGACGGCATTAGTTGATATTGAAATTGACCAGGGAAGTAAAATACACAGAGCATTTTTGAGCAATGATGGTAAAATTATTGCTTACGAAATGATAGCTGAAAATTATCCTTCCTGGGCTCTTATTGTTTTTGAGTCAATCTCTGAATATTATAATGAGATAAAAAATGTAGACTGGATTATATCAGAAATTAAAATATCAATGTTGGATACTATTAAAGAATTATTATTAAAGAGGGTTGATTAAGATGATAATGGAAATTATATACGGTAACTGTGGAATCGATATAGAAGAAATCCCTGATGGAAGTCAGATTGATAATAATAAAGTTATCGTTAGGCCAGAAATAGAAGAAAGAATAATAGCTAAAATTCGAGAGGAGTATCCTGATCTTACAAGATTGGAGATACTTCTCTTTTTATTGCAGTACGGTCCGATGACAGATGTGGATCAAAAAGAGGATGTAATTTTAGAAGAGGGATACATTACTAAAAATGGGAGGTCAGTAAAAAATGATAAACATTCAGAAGTATAACTTACAGGTGATAAAAGAATCTGGTGGTAGATATGATTTAAGTAGAACTATAAGAAGTGCAGCTACAGCCAGAGATGTTTTCATAGAAGTTTTGAACTTAGATAAGAGGGCAGAAGAAGTTTTTGCGATGATTACATTAGATGTTAAATCTAAAATCACAGGTGTATTCGAAGTATCGGTTGGGTCGATTTCAGGAGCACTGGTAACTCCGAGGGAAGTATTTAAAAGAGCTCTTTTGACAAACAGCAAAGCTGTAATTTTTGCACATAATCATCCGTCAGGAGAACCTCAACCAAGTTCTGATGATATTAACATTACTAAAAAGTTAGTGAAATCTGGAAAAATACTAAATATTGATGTTTTTGACCATTTGATTTTGGGAAATGCAAATGATAATTATATTAGCTTAAAAAGTGAAGGGTATATAGATTAAAAAATGAAGGAGGATTGTTTTATGAAACTTTTACCAAAAGAATTAAAAAACAAGCTACCATCAATTGAAGAAGCAAAGCAGCAAGAAGATCCTATATTATATGTAAAATATTTCCACCCAATGTCAAGTTGGACATGGTATGCAGCTGGCTACAGTGATGATCATTTCTGGGGACTTGTAGATGGTGATTTCCTTGAAATTGGAATCTTTTGTCTTTCCGAGATGAAAAGTATTCGGGTTTTTGAACTCGGGATTGAAAGGGATCTACATTTTGATCCAAAACCAATGTCTGAAATACGGCAGGAAATAATGGAAAAAAGGAGGTAAATTATAAATTGAAAGAGATAAAAAAAGTTGGCAATTTAGGACTAGAACACAAAGTTTTGATGGGAGCAGAAAACTCGTTAGGTGATAACTACCTGCTAATTTATCTAACCAGAAAAAAGGAGTTTGTCACCTATTTTTACAATACTGAATTCGATTCAGTGACAATGGGCCACTATCTATATTCAGCAGCAGATGGTTTGAAAGATTTGTTGAACAGGGCTGAAAAAAAGGTAGGGGAAGAAAAAGTTGAGATATATGCAGTAAAAGAAAACATTGATATTTTGAAAGATGGAAAAGTTAAATTCTAGAGAGAGGGGGCTAATATTGAGTAAAACTATAAATTGGGCCTGGTTACTTTATTTAGTTATTAAACTTATAATAGAGAAACATCTATCTGCTGCTGATGCTGCAAATATGGTTGCATCTAAAAATGATGTTGGTGTAGATGAGCTACTTAAAATAATTCCGGAGAAATATCTATAATGACTAAAATCCTGTTCAGGGTAATTCCTTTGAACAGGATTTTCTAATTTTTATTTTTTCATCCCATCTCATAGTCAAAAGATAATTTAATTAATTGCTCAAATAATTTTTTTTGCTTATTTCTGACTTTGAAATCATTACTATTTTGATCTAATTTATAATGATTATATCTCCAGACGAACTCAGGCATTAAATAATCAAAGTTATCAGGAAAGCTTCTAAATCTGTAATTATTATTGTACCATTCTTTAAATAAATCATATATCTCATTTAAAGCTATTATATTTGATGAAAACTTATATTTTTTGGGCATAATTTGATTTTGAGATAAATCGATGGAGTCTCCAAAACAGACAAAGATATTCTTTTGAATATTGTTTTTAATGAAATTATTATAATTAGTTTTATAATGATTAATTTTTTTCATCATTATTCTTTTTGGCAACTCATTATCTTCTGGTTTAGTAGAAGCTAAAAGGAAATATTGTGAGTCATTATTAAGAGTTAATTTAAAAGTATCGAGGTAAATATTATTCGAAAAAGGATCAGAATTATGTTCCCCCATGAGTAGCTGGATTATTTTTACACATTTTTTTGCAGTATTAGGACTACCAAACCCCACCGTTTTCTTTAATTGATTAGTAGATAATTCTTTATTATCACACATCAACCAGAAAGCATAAATCCATTTCTGAATGTCCTGAACATTATGAAATACAGTTCCAGTAGTTGCAGAAATCTGATGATTACAGTTTTTGCACTGTAATATATTTCTAGAGTCTATATTACAAAAGTTATCACTTCCACAATTTGGACAAGAAAGTCCCCTCTCTTTTTTTACAGACAAGAGATATTTTTTAACCTTGCTTTTGGATATATTATTATTTTTTTTGAATTTAAGATTAAACCATTTATTTGGAGTCATAGTATTAATAAGTATATCACATTATTAATTATTTTAAAATATGTTGTAATTGAATAACATTTATCAAATTTGGAGAAAAAACGAGCTTTTAAGAGCAATAAAAAATATATACTACAAAAGTTATTCAATTATAACATATTAGGAAATTTTTTAGCAAAGGATACTTAACCTATCCACTATAGAAAAGAGTTTTATATAGGGTATCTTATCTTGAATATAATCCGTTTTAAGCCCGACATAACAGCTTTGAATACTCCTCTAATTCATATTATAATCAATTGCACAAGTTATTAATGAACTTTGAAAAATAAATATTGAGGCTGTATAGGATGAAAAATTCCTAAGGAGAATTTATACTCCTTCCGCTAAAAGCTGAAATGCTTTCAGCCATTTGTCAAGCGGAAAATTTATAAATATATCATGAGTAAAAAACTAGGGGGAATAAAAAATGAAGTGTAAAAATGATTCTAAATTAGATGACTTAAAAGAAAAGTTGAATGTTACTAAGAGTGATCTAGAATTAATTGAAGAATATATTGTGGGAAATCAGATATCTAGAATAAGTTTTAATATAAATAATTATATAAATGATCTTTTAATTAAAATTCAGCCCGATTTTAGATGGAGTATTATTAATGATATAGAACGTCGACTACAAAGATTAAAAGTGATGCCGGACTTGATTACTTTTAACAGATACCCAGAAGAAATGGTAATCACTGCTGATTGGTATATACCGTATAAAATAATTATTAAAAATGTAGAAGAATATCTAAAGATATTAAATAATTTTAGTGAGTACTTTAATAAAATTGAAGATTTTAATTTAAAATTGAATAAAGATATGTTTTTAAATGACAGAGATATTAAATACCCACGTGCAGTAATATTAAAAAAATTGCTTGAATAAAGTTAAAACCAACTAAAACTCTATCCAGTATTATATATTCATTCTGGATAGAGTTGTTATAAAATTACTGAAATAATGTAAATGAAATAATATAGGGGGCTTAAAAATGACTGAGAAAGGTTACAGCTTAAGAGAAATAATTGATGAGTTGAGAAGAGAAGAACTGGAAACTGAATTATTTAAGCTAAAAGAAGAATTAAGTGATGACAATTTAAAGGAAGAAGATATTTTAGTGGAAATTGAAGAAACTTGTTTTGAGGATGAATATTTATCTAAATTTAAAAAAGAAACATACATTCGCAGAAAGATGAATCATTTTAATGATTTCATAGATGGGAAATTTATCAATCTAGATCCCGATGAATATAAAAGTAATGGTGGAATTTATCATTTTCCAGAGAAAATGAAGGACCCTATTAAAGATATATTGGGAGTAACTGATTCAGATAATGGTAATTTCTTTAAAAAATATCATAAATACTATGGAGAGATAAGAGAACTTGAGAGAGAATATTCAGCAGCTTATCGCAAATATATTGAGTCAGATCATTCAAAAAAGGCCCAAAAGAGATATGAAGAAATATGGGAAAAGCTTGAGAAAAAAAGGCAAAAGCTTAATGAACTAAACTTTGAAAAAATGAAGAGTATTACTGAGGATAAGTTGAATAATTTTAAGAAAAGTTATGATGATGAAGAAAACCTAATTGATAAAATTAATGGTATCGAATTTATGATGGTGCAGATGTTTAAGCATAAAGCTAAGTTAAAGAGAAGTATAATTGTTAATAATCTTAACCAAAAAAATGATGAATTTATAAATAAAGTTACAAAATTGAATATAGAAGACAGGTTCGAAACTTTTGACTCATATTTTAATGAATTAAATAAAAATATGGATATTACTCAGCGTAAATTAAAAATGGAATTAAAGATAGCAAATAAGGTGGATCATAAATTTAAAGAACAGGTCTCTTTATATAAATTAGTCATAAATAAACTAGACTAGAAGTAAGAAAAGAGAAAAATCACCAATCAAACTAACCATACTTGATTAGCCTTGAAATGTGGGCATTCTCTAAAATCTTAAGTCATTCTAAGTCCCAATTAAACAAAACTATCTTCTGGGATTTTCCTTTTATGACGGGGATAACAGAGTACGAAAGCATTAAATATTCTAGTCATGGTAAATATTTTTAAGACTGATAGAATTATGTTAAGAAAGTTGAATCACAAAAAATATAGGAGGTAATATTTATGTCAGAAGAAAAAAGATTATCTGAAGTAGGAACTGAGAATATGCACTTGGAAGCTTTGCTGGAGCAGTATAAGGAGCTTGGACTTGAAATAGATGACCTAAAGCAGATTCAATGTATGATAGATAGGGGGCCTCTGCATCGTCTAGGTGCTGAGATAAAAGATTATAAAGGCCAGCCGCTTCAGTATTTTAGCAAACCGGGATTAGATGCGGCATATGATTCTATTAAAAATAAGTTAGAAAACCTGCCCATAGCTCCTGACAGAACATTTTTGCATAACAATCTTAGTGAAAATGAACCGACAATTACTGCAGATTGGAATCCACCTTTCTTGTTAAAATGTAGCAGTATACAGGAGATATTAGATATGTTAATTAAGTTCCAAAAATATCTGGATAGTGAAATTGAGTTTTGTGATGCCTCAATAGACCTGGGATGCTTGCATGATGACCCAGCTACTGAGACTGAACGAAGCTTAAAATTCAAAGAGTTATTTTTAGACTAATTAATTTTTAAATTATTAAAATAAGAAATGAATAACCACTCCCTGGAACCACAAAAATAGAATTAATAAAAAATAAGTGGTTTCAGGGAGTAAAATTAACAACAGTACGACACAAAAAATGAACATGAATAAGTTTTATCCAAAATTTAAAGGAGGAAACAGTATATGTGTGCTAAAAAAATAAAGATTTTCAGTAATGATGACGATGGAGACAAGAATGAAAGAAGCAAGTCTGAAGAAAGTAAAAATAATGATAAGTTAATTAAGCGAAAAAAACGAAATAATAAATATCCTGTGCTTAATCCCGGTTGGTATGATGGCAAAATAGTAGACGCAAAACTAGAAGAGTACCCATCGGATTATAACAAATCAGGAATGCGAGAAGTAGTAGTTATAGACATTTCAGTACAAGATGATGATGGTGCAGAGGTTATCATACGTAGATTTGACAACCTGAATTTTCATGAGATGTCTAATCTGTCAGCAACGCTGAGAGAGCTTGGTATAGAGAAACCTGGGGTTGAGGAGTATCTTGATCTAACAAAATTCGTTGATAAAAAAATAGAAGTAAGAGTTGGAAACAAACAGAAACAGGGCCGGACCTATAACACAGTAGAATCTATAAAAGGGCTGTAAAAATAAATAGAGGAAGGGGTTAGCAGCCTCTTTCTCTATTAATAATAAATTTTCAAAAAAAGAAAGGATGATATTTTTGAGTAATAGTAATTTAAATAAAATAGAAGAATTTATGGAGCTTATTAGAGCACCAGGTGAAGTAGCGGAAGTGAGAATTTTTTCAGATAGAAATGGAACAGTTTCTGGATACTTTGATAACTGGAAAGACCTGAGAGAAGCAGTCAGCTTCTATAATGGTAAGAATTCAATTTTTGTGACGATCAATCCAGTAGATCCTGACCTTAAGGCCAGAGCTGATAATAGACTTAAAACTTATGCTCAAACTACTACATCAGATAAAGATATAGTAAAACGAACAACTCTACTTGTAGATCTAGATCCAGTTAGAGCTAGCGGTATTTCTGCAAAAGAGAATGAGCATCAAGCAGCTATAGAACTAGCAGAAGAAATAAAAAAAGACCTTACAAATTCGGGATGGTCAGACCCAATAGTAGCTTCATCTGGTAATGGTGCTCATCTACTTTACAGAATCGATCTGCCAAATGATCAAGAAAGTAGAGATTTGCTCCAAAACACACTCGAAGCATTAGATTTCCAGTACAGTAGTGAAGATGTGAAAGTCGACACCAGCAATTACAATGCAGCTCGAATTTCTAAGCTGATTGGTACTGTAACCACTAAAGGCGATGACACTGATGATCGACCTCACAGAAGATCGAGAATACTGTCGAAACCAGAGAAATGGAAAAAAGTTAAAGTAGAGAAATTGAAAGAAGTAGCTCAGCAGCTGCCTCAAAAAAATAACTCTCAGAATGGCAGCCACGCCGTCAATGTCAGCAATGCTGCGACAGCCGGCAATTTTGATCTAAAAAAATTCATTGAAGAACACGATCTGGAGGTAGCCAGAAAGAGTAGATGGAACGGTAATTCCACTAGATACATTTTGGAAAAGTGTCCCTGGAGAGATCATTCGGACAGGAGATCAGCCTATATTATTGAGTTTGATTCAGGAGCACTGGCAGCCGGTTGCCATCATGATAGCTGTAGCAATGAGGATTGGTTCTCACTCAGAGAAAAAATAGATCCAGGATACAACCAAAAAGATTCGACAGAAGGATTTGAATTTGATGGTGAGTTGGAAGAAAATAGCCAGATTAATAAGCTGCTTAATATAATTGAAAATCTTGATTTTTTCTTGGATGAGCTAGAAGAACCACATATTGTTCTGCCTAACGAAAGCCATAAAGAGCTCTGGCATTACGAGAGCCACAAAGTAGAACAGTATCTTTATCAGGAATATCTGAAAAGACACAATACCGTACCGAACACTGATAGCATGAACACCATTCTTAAGATTATTGCCACCAAAGCTCATATGAGTGGCAATAAAAGAAAGCTCTACCGGCGTGTTGGTAAAAATCAAAATGGGGATTTTTATTATGATATTTGCATTGAAAATTGGAAAGCAATCAAAATAGAACCCGGAAATGTTGAGTTAGTTGACCAGCAGCCAATGATCTTTACCCGAAATAAGAATATGATGGAACAGGTAAATCCTGTCTTTGATCTGGAATCACCTGCTGCTTCTCTGGCAAAAATACACAAACATGTAACTCTTGAAGGCAGCGGAAATCAACTGCTTTATCAAGTTTACCTTGTGGCAAGCTTAATCCCAGATCTTTCTTCTCCAGTGCTGGTCATTTTTGGTCAGAAAGGATCTGCTAAATCTACTTTTCTCAGAATTACAAAGCATTTTGTTGATCCTGCCAGAATGGATCTTTTGACGATGCCAAATAGTAAGAAAGATATGATTATCAGCCTCCAAAATAATTATTTTACCTGCTATGACAACTTAAGTTCTCTAAGTAAAATGAAGAGTGATCTTTTGTGTATAGCTTCAACTGGTGGTGCTTTCAGTACACGGACTTTATATACGACTAAAGATGAAACTATAATGTCATTTAAAAGACCGGTAGCAATAAATGGAATCAATTTAGTAACAACAGAGCCGGATTTGATTGACAGGAGTATCATCTTTGAACTTGAACGTATCAAAGAAAAGAACTATACAGAAGATAGCAAAATTTGGTCTGATTACAAATCAGATTTACCAGAAATATTGGGAGGAGCAATGCTCATACTTTCTAAGGCTATGAAGATTTATCCTAAAGTGAAACCTGAGAAACTTGGTCGAATGGCAGAATTTTCTAAGTGGGGCTACTCGATTTCAGAAGCAATGGGAATTGGAGGTCAAACTTTCCTTAATGCTTATTTTGCCAACCAGGACGGCAGTAATTTAGAGGTGGTTGAGAGTCATCCCCTTGCAGCTGCGATGGTGAAGTTGATGGAAAAACGAGATGAGTTACAGGGTACAGTAGCGGAAGTGTTGAATAAGCTAATTACTGTAGCCAGAAGAAACAGCATCAGTATAGACGCAGACCAGTGGCCAGGCTCAGCCAGTGCTCTCTCAAGAAGGCTCAAAGAAGTAAAGAGCAATCTTGAGGATGTTGGGATATACTACGAGAAGAAGAAAAAAAGTAGGGCTAAGATTTTAACTATAACTAATAAAAATACTGAACCAGTAGGAGAAGTACGAGAACTAAAAGTAGATCAATTTTCTGAGTTAAATAATGATAATAATGATGATAAGTCAGAGAGTATTAGTCTAGATATGGAATGATATATAGAACTTTTAGAATCGCAGCAAAGTTGACTATGCTGGCCGGCTGCCGATGCCGCAATATTCATCAAAGAAAAACAGTACCGCTAATCTCTGCTGAAGGGATTAGCGGTAACTACAAAAATAAGGAGTGAAAATTAATATGCAGACAACTTGCGTTGAAAAACAGGTTACTATGGATATTATAATTGAGGATTTAGAAGATTTGGGAGATTATCTTACTGTTAAGCAAATGGCACAGAATATTAAAATCTATGATGAAGTTGATATTTTGGCTTTAATAGAGGAAGGCGAATTACCAGCAATAAAAATTAAAGGTGAGTTAAAGGTTCGGTTGGAGAAATTTGCAGAGCATTATGCAGAAATTATAGACTTTATTCCTAAAAATGGAGAGGATCCAGATTTCCCAGGTGAATTTGCTGCTTAATGAGTTAGGAAAATTATGTAGATGGAGTTGTTATTATTCTTGTTCTAAAAACATTTTGAGTTTAGATTTTAATCAAATTTAGATTGACAAGAATATAAATGGAGGGATAGAAAATGTGTAGACATGTTTCAGACAATGAGAGTTTAGAGCATAGGTTGGAAGAATTAGAACAGCAGGTAAGAGTTAATGAATCTGTTCAAGATTATTTTGATAAAAAAATGCGGGAAAAGATTGATCTCTTAAAAGAGAAGATTGTAAAGTTGGAATTACAATTGGAAATAAATCAGGGAATTAATTAAATAGAAAAGTAGAAAGTAATTGAATAATGAAGAGAAGGAGGAAATGATTATGGGAAAAGAAGTGGAGATAATTAAAGATATGATACAGAAAGAGCGAGAAACCCTCCCTTTAATACTCACTCCAGCAGATATAATAGAGATATTACCATTTGGGAGAAGTAAGGTCTATGAGATGATCAGGACTGGTGAAGTTCCAGCAAAAAAAGTTGGTGGTAGTATCATCATCCACAGGGACCAGTTTTTGCTCTGGCTGCATGATATAGATGGTAAAAATGATGAAATAGAAAATATTACTACATTATATAGTAATTAAATATAGGTCAAAGCTATATTATTTAAATGTAATCTTAAAGTGGCTGTTCTCATCATGGGACAGCCACAAAATCATTATAGGGAAAGGAGTTTATATTATGGCACATTTAAGAAAGAAGGGCACCAAAAAGTGGCAAATAATTTTGGAGCTAGAACGAGATCCCATTACCGGAGAAAGAAAGAGGAAATATAAAACGTTATGCGGGACTAAAAAGAAGGCTGAAGCGAAGATGGCTGAGCTGATACAAAAATATGAGAAAGGGGGAAAACTGGTGGAGCCTAAAAAAATGACAATGAAAAAACTCATGCTTGAATATTTAAAGACCAATAAGCATAATGTTGCTACTCGAACTCAGGACAGATATCGTAATATTATTCATAATCATTTAATTCCTGACCTTGGTCATTATCAAGTCAGTGAGATTAAACCCATCCACGTTGAATCCTATCAGAACCACAAATTAACTGATGGAAAGCTCAATGGCAGTGGTGGACTTTCTACCACTACGGTCAGAATACATCATAATCTGCTAAGTACAATCTTTAAATACGGTCAGAGGTTAGAGTTGGTTGAAAAAATCCTGTTAAATTAGTGCCCTCACCAAAGGCAAGAGGGGCAAGGAATAAATTTTTAAGCAGAGAAGAGTTAAAAAAGATACTTGATTATTCTGAAGGGCTTTGGATACATGATTTTATTAAAGTTGCCGTAGCTACTGGTATGAGGAGAGGAGAATTACTCGGACTTGAATGGGAAAATGTCGATTTTGACAAAAAGAGAATATCAGTCACTCAGGCTCTAAAAAGGACATCTCAGGGTATAGAATTGTCTGAACCTAAGACTAATTCATCAATTAGAAGTATAGCAATTACTGATGAAACTATTAAAGTATTGAAAAAAATAAAATCCGAACAGGCAAAAAGAAAATTGAGAATGAACGGTAATTACAACAATGAAAATGACTTTGTGTTCTGTGAGAAAGATGGTAGGTACTGTGTCCCAAGTACGGTAAGCAGAAGATTTAAGAGAGTAGTAGATAAATTAGGTCTTGGTGATTATAAATTGCATTCACTCCGCCACACCATGGCTTCCTGGCTTATCCAGATCGCTAATCCCAAGGTCGTTGCAGAGAGATTAGGACATTCATCTGTTTCTATTACTATGGATATGTATTCACATCTCAGCCAGGACATTCAGCAGAAGGCAGCAGATGATTTATCAAAATTAATTGGCTAAAGGTGTTTAAAAATAGAGAAAATCTAGAAATAAAATCCCCTAAGTACCTAAAATAACTGGAAAAACTTAGGGGTTAATAATTGTTTTATATCTAGATGGTTTTATAAATAAGTTGAACATTAATTAAATTCCTCTATTTATTAAATAATTTATATCAATAAGAAGGATTATTGAAATAGTTATGGAATTACTATAGTAGTAAGAAGAAAAAATTGGTTTAAATCTCAATTAATTCTACAATTTATGATGTTTTTCGACATTGTATTTGTAAGATTAAAACTATCTAGAAAGGAGGGTTGCATGAAAAAGACAGTTACATCATTACTTCTTATTTTTATTCTTTTATTTACTCTTACTACTTTAGCTAAAGCAAATGAGGAAGTCTATCATTATTCAAATCTTATAACAAGTAGTTTAAAATATACATATCAAAATGTTATAAGCCCAATTAATCAGAGTTCTTGTTCAATGCATCCTACTTGTTCAGGATATGCTGCTAATGCTTTTAACACGGAGAACAAGTTTATGGCATGGATTAAAACTTCTGATCGCTTGATAAGATGTAGCAATGATCCTCAAAATTATAATAGAACTTTAGTTGATGGAATGATAAGATTTTATGATCCAGTAGATTATGAATTGAATGATCATTCTATTCCAAATAGGAAAAATAATTTTATAGAGATTTCTGAGAATGAGAATTCTGACTTAACTGATACAAATGCAAGACTTCTTTATGATTTTGCAGAACAACTAAAATATGAGGGAAATATTGAAAAGGCTCTTACTGAATATAAAAGGCTGATAAGCTATTACCCAGATAGTGAATATAAAGGACCTGCACTTTCTTCAGTATTTAACTTATTATATCAGGATTCCAGATATTTGGAAGCAATTGAATGGGGAGATAGAATCAAAAAAGAATCTGATAGCTCAATTAATCTTACAGAGTTAAATTTTTATATAGGAACTTCGTATTTTAGACTCGAAAATTATAAAAGAGCAAGAGAGTTCTTTAGCAAAGTAAGAGAGAGCAACAATAATGATCTTATTGCAAAGACTTATCTTATTGAGGGAATTGGATATGTTATCCAAGAAAAATGGGATAAAGCTGAATCTTCATTTTCTAATGTGGATAAGCATAGTGATTATTATGGTAAATCTCAGGAGTTTATTAATTTGTCTAAAGAGGGGAATCAACTAGAATTAAAAGATCCAAAACTAGCTGGAACATTAGGGGTTGTTCCTGGATTAGGTTACTTATACAGTGGTTATAAGCAAACAGCAATGTCATCTTTGTTCGTTAATAGTTTATTTTTTTGGGCGACTAGTCAATCATTCGAAAAAGATAATAAGGGACTTGGAACATTGTTAGGTGTATTTAGTTTTGGATTCTATTCAGGTAATATACATGGATCAGTTGAAACTGCTAAACGTAAGAATGATTTAATAAAACAAAACCATATAAATAAGTTTAACTTAGGTTTTGAATTTTAAGGGGGAAAAGTAAATGTTGTTATCAAAAAAAAGTCTATTATTGACAGTTGTAGGGATTATTTTGGGATTAACTTTAGTTTTAACTTCAACAGTTGGGGCAGCAGAAGCAACTTTAGAATCAGGAACTATTGTATTTGTAGAAACTATTGATACTTTAGATCCTTCAGATTTAAATGTCGGGGATAGTGTTGATTTTAGAGTATATGATGATGTATTAGTAGATGGATATGTTGTAATTAATGGTGGCGCTCCTGTTTCTGGTACAGTTACTAAAGCTCAAGGAGAAGGAGCATTAGGTAAAGCAGCTAAATTAACTGTTAATGTAAAGAGTGTTCAGGCAGTAGATGGAACTGTAATTGGTTTAAGTGGCAGTCAGTCAGTTGCTGGGGAAGATAAAAGTACAGAAGCTGTAGGGGGAGGATTATTTTTATGTGCTCCAATGCTTTTAATGCAGGGAGAAGAAGCGACTATTCCAGCTAATACAAGATTGGAATGTAGAGTAATGAGTACAAAAACAATTAGGGTAAACTAAAACATGAAATACGTTACATATTTTCTTTTAATTACTTTTATATTATTAATTTCTTCTACTGTTTTAATGGCTCAGTCTCAAAAGAGTATAGAATTAAATAAAAAAGGATTTGAATTATTAGAGAATGAAGAAATAAGATCGTCGATCACTTATTTTAAAAAGGCGATTGAAATTAACCCTGATCTAGTGGTTGTTTATAATAATTTGGGTTCTGCATATTATAGATTATCTAAGTATGATAAGGCTATTGAAAACTTTAAAAAAGTAATTGACAAAGAATCAAATTATGCTAAAGCATATTTTAATATTGCAGCTAGTTACTATCATAAAGGTAATCTCTTAACTGCTTATAAATACTATAGGAAATCTAAAAGCATAGATGAAGAATATGTAGTTGAAAGATTAGAAAATCCAGAAACTAAAGCTAAAATCAAAAAAGAATCTGAGAAACGTGGTGATTCTAAAGCTTTTGATTTTTATTTAGATGAGGTTAATGAATAGTCAAAAAATTAGTCCCTTCTGTTTTTAGTAGCAGAGGGGACTTTTTATATGTGTTTGTGCTTTGTAAATTATTCTTATAAAAGTTATATGTCCGATCTATATGATTGAATAAGTGGAGTAGAGTCAAAAGTAGTGAAAATTATACTTAAATCTGATAAAATGTGTAATAGTGTTGATGTGTAATATATTTTTCGGCGACGAACGGTCGCTTTTAGGCTGAAAACAGGAAAATCTCAGAAATCAAAAAACCCCCAAGAAACCTGCGCTACCAGGCAAAACTTGGGGGTAAATTATCTTATTAAATTAAAATGGTGCCGAAGGTGGGATTCGAACCCACACAGGCCGAGGCCCACAGCGCCCTCAACGCTGCGCGTCTGCCAGTTCCGCCACTTCGGCATAACAATTATAAATTATAACATAAAATTTTTCTTTGTCAATAAAATTTTTAAAATTATTGCTGAGATTTTTCAAAAAACAAATTATTCATTTTAAAAACAATTTAACACCACTTTACAACTTTTTATCATGCAGCATCCCTGAATGAAATAAAGCTGTGCAAACAATCCTTTAAATTCCCATAAATTTTGGTATTTTCGAAGTCTGATACGAAACTGCCTAAAATTAGTTCTTCCCTTAAATAACGGGAAAGATTATTCTTTATCTGCTGCGGACTTAAATTTATGAATTCTTCCTTATTTTCTAT
>Ga0182234_10134_pt1 | contig 29424 bp, 30 predicted proteins | sample hydfratesGB_TM_A_FD_145595 | JGI IMG/M metagenome (GOLD analysis project Ga0182234, IMG submission 145595) | Subsurface microbial communities from deep shales in Ohio, USA - hydraulic fracturing test GB_TM_A | ecosystem: Environmental > Aquatic > Deep subsurface > Shale gas/oil reservoir >...
CAACCCCAATACCTATACTTATATAATAGATAGGTTCTACATTAAAAAACGGTACCCACCAATAACCGGATGGAACCCCGATGGTACGCACACCAAAATTAACAAAAAGCATTCCAAAAGATACGCAAACAAGAGATAAAATGAAAGATAATATTTTTGTTTTGAAGATATTATTTTTGGATATCATTTCTATTTTCCATTTTCTTTGATTTAAATTAAAAGTTTTCAACTTTACAACTCCAAGCCCCATTTCAAAAAATTAAGAAGGGGATGACAGAATAAGTAAGTATTTAAATCATCCCATTCCAACATTTAAAATTGAGAAGCTGTCAGGCTATTATCCCACACAAAATCATAGGGTGAACCATACGGTCTTCTCTCTTCACAAGCTCCATTTATTGATTGAGAACCTTCATAGTTACCTACCCATTCTACTGTATATTTACCAGCATTTCCTATCTGGCACTCCCCGGGCTTGGGTCTTACTTTGTCTTGATGAAGTACAAAATCACCGGATATTCCGCAATTAACCCCTTGATACACAGCACCAAGATTGACTGTTACAACTTCCTCGTCACCTATAATATCTGCATCAGGCGAATAAACAATCAGGTCATAATTAGAGTTGCCAATATTTACTTTGTTGCAAAAATCACGGAGATTTGAGTCATCACCTAAGGGTTCTGTATTTTCTCTATTTTGTGCTGAACTCCATTGCCAATAATAATAATGTTCTCTACCTAGTTCATCAGTTTTATCTAACTTATAGAGGGCGACCAAATTATCAGAACTTGCCATCACAACCCCATTGGAATTTTTTACTTCCAGATGCTCAGTCCACGAATTTACATATTGTATGTTCTCTTTATCATATGGAAGTGAATTTTTCAAACCTACTTCCGGTTCTATTCCAAAAACACCTGCATCTCCGTACTTTTGTTTCATTTTATCTACATATACCTCAAATTCTTTTTCAGATAATCCCGGAGTTTCAGGAGTTATTGTTTTACTCGCTTTTGCCACAAGCACATGATCACTTTTATTGAGATTTTCTTCAATATCCATCACTTCAAGCGATTTATCATTCATGTGCTCTGCACTCACTGCTGGTATAAATGCCATGCTAACCAACAACATTGCTGTTAGCATTGCACCTATTCCAGATTTGACATTCATTTTCATTTACTTTTACCTCTTTGATCTACTAAACCACAGAGGCAAAGCTACGTTTATATACTACAGAAAACAAATTCGAACCCTGCCTCCGGGTACAGGGTTTCAGTTATTCCGTCAAGACTGGCTGAACCCCACTAACATCTTTTTATGATGTTGCATTATGTTCTAACTATGTCACATAATAAATAATTTCTGACCATATCGTCAAACTGAAAGTGAATGGTTGAATACATAGGATAGAACTATTTCTTACAGGAAAGATATGGCATAGATCAGCAGGCGTGCCGGACATCCGGCTTAGAAGATGATTACAAAAAAAGCATCTTCAATAAAAAGCCTGGCAAAAAACTCACTCTGTCAGCCTGTCCTTCACATCCCGGATACCTTTCAGCTGGTCCAGACACCCGATCATCTCAAGGCTTTCGTAGATAAGTTCTCAGGCAAGTAATTTTCAGTGAACATAGAATAAAATGAATCTTTTACAAAACTGAAAGTTATTATTTGGATATCTTCAACATTGGGTGGACAACTAAAATTATGTATATCTACCTTTCAAGCATCATGGAATTCAAAAGATTGTGCAGGAGTATGATCTAGATTGTACACATTTGCTTGCAGGACGTTAAAATTACCCACACGATGTTAATGAGAACCTATTTTTCTATAATTAATATGAGACCCTTAAAATACAAAAAAATAAAAGAAAGTGTTTTATTTTCCACTTTCAAGTACATCCGTCACGCATTTCTCAATTTGTGTAGTATTGGAATTGTAGTACACTCCGTTAATTTGAACAATATCATCACCTACAATAGTAATTGTTGATATTCGTTGTCCCCCTTCATAAAAATTGAGGGCATACAAATATCCACCAAGATCTTTTTGCTCCTCCATTTTTGTGAATGGAAAACCGGAAATACAATTTACCAGATTGGTTATTTCGCTTCCATCTTTTATATCAATCGAATCCCCGCTTAATCCGTTTATGATCGATATTTTAGTTACATCTGCATAACTAACGTTCAGTATTTCAGATCGTATGTCTTTTTCAGGTTCATCTGTGGTAAATTCAGTGAAACCCACTAAACCGATTATGACAATGAATAGCATCACCACGTGTATTATTTTGACCAATTTTATCTCGCTCCACTACCTTTCCATAAAAATAAAAAGTTAGAGAACCTGCTTTGCAACAGATTCTCTAATATTTTTATTAATCAATATACACCATATCGTCAATATAACCATCCACAGCCACATTGACATTATTTCCACCCCATCCATTATTAATTATCATGTACTTGTAGTTGATAAGTTCGACATATCCATGAGCAATTAACCAATGGTTAGTATACGTTGGATGATTAACTGTGAGAACAATTGCAGGTTTATCTGAATTGATAAGAGATTTCAATTTGCTGAAACTAAAAGAATATCTAGAATCTGCGCTGTAATCATCATCCAGGTTCTGATCTTCTAAGTAATCATTTAGTCCGTTCTTAATTGTTAAAGCAGTCGTTCCTTGGTTTGGAATATAGCCACCATTAATTATGAGGCTCAGTAAATCATCTTGGTTTTCGTTGGATGAATCAACAAAGCCATCATAATGTTGATCATCAAAATATATTAGCGTGATACCAGCAGCTATAGGTCCACAGAATATGTTGTCATCTTCCCATGTTCTCAATGAACCGTCCAACGATCCACTACCTATAGATCGTCCACTCATCCTATTGTTTAAGGCTTTCAGATCAGCAAGTTTCTTATCTTTGTCTGTACTCGCAACTGTATAAACATATTCAGGAGTTACTGTTTCATCTACGGCATTTCTCATTCCGATCTGGAATAACTCTCCTTGCTTATCTTCCATGTAGGCAAGGGGACCATTGTAGACATATGTTTTATCACTGTCACTAAACGGAGATTTGCCTTCTAATGAAAATTCAGGAACAGAAAGGTCATTTACATTAATTATAATGTAGCCACCATTCATCATTGAAAATGACACTGCTTCCAACTCACCATTCAGATTATTCAGTGGAATGGGGCTAATTAATTCCTTTGATTCACCCATAATATTCAGGAATAGTTCACCATATTCTTTTTCTGTACTAAATTCATTCTCCTGCCCCACGGCAGCCGGTACAATTACCATGGTTGCAACAAACATTGCAATTAGCGTTAGCGTTGCAATTCTTATTTCTTTTGTTCTCATGTATTTACCTCTTTGATCTACTTAAACCACAGAGGCAAAGCTACGTTTATATACTACAGAAAACAAATTCAAACCTTGCCTCCGGGCACGGGATTTCAGTTATTCCGCCAAGACTGGCTGAACCCCACTAACATCTTTTTATGATGTTGCATTATGTTCTAACTATGTCACGTAATAAATGATTTCTGACCATATCGTCAAACTGAAAGTGAATGGTTGAATACATAGGATAGAACTATTTCTTACAGGAAAGATATGGCATAAATCAGCAGGCGTGCCAGACATCCGGCTTAGAAGTTGATTACAAAAAAAGCATTTTTAATAAAAAGTCCGGCAAAAAACTCACTCCGCCAGCATGACAAAGAATTTCTCTAAAAGGTTTGGATGATAGGGTCATCTTGATACCTTCAGGTCTTTTTCATATAACGGTATTCAACATCAGATTCCTGTTTCAGTGTATCTTTGATGAGTTTTGATATCAACGGAAGGTTTCGTGCCTGGCATTCCAGCTTATCGGCAAGTCTTCTGACCTGAAGCAATGTGCCCATTACAATTACATCGGTCCACTCGGCCTCGTGGGAAACAGCATCACGTTCAAGCGCTGCATCCCCGCCGCGTGCCAGAATCTCCTGCTTGATGATCAGGGCCTCGGTAGTGGTAATGTTACTGATACGCAGTACACGGTTCACGGTCTTATTCTTCATAATGGTGGAACCCGTTTCGGTAACACCGATATTTTTCATCACAAGAGCTGCATCATCGGGGTTTGTGATGTCAAGCACACTGACCTCAAACCCCTTTTCCTCCACGACCGGCTGTCTGCCCCGTATCGCCTCGGCTATTCGTACAGCATCCGTTGTCGCAGCCACATCGTGGGTGCGTATAATGTGCGCCCCTTTATGCACAGCAATTGCGGTTGCTGCCAGACTTCCATATAATCTTTCAGCAGCAGGCTTGTTCAGGACCTCGCCTATGAAGGATTTGCGGGAAAGAGCTGCAAGAACCGGTCTGCCAAAAAGCTGCAGACGTTCAAAACGGTCAAATGTCTCAAAATCGTATATCGGATCTTTTTCGGGGACCCATTTACCAATAGCGGGATCCAGAATTAATCGATCCATATCAATACCCTTCCCTTCACACATCTCAATGATTGCCTCCAGGGAATCCATAACCGCATCCATCCCAAGCACGTCACCCGGTACTTTCCGGGAGGCCATTACAACAGCAGGACATTCATGGTCTGCCACCACACCCGCCATGTTTACATCAGTCATGAAACCGGAAACATCATTTACAAGGTCAGCGCCCCTGTCAAGACACTGGTCGGCAATATCCGCAAACACGGTGTCCACTGAAAGAACAGCATCCACGTTTCCTGCAAGAGCATCTATTGCAGGAAGTAATCGTTCCCGTTCTATTTCCTTGCTTATGGGTTCTGCAAGGGGCCAGGTGGAGCGGCCGCCTATATCAAGCACGGTTGCACCTTCCTCCACCATTGCAGAAGCAGCATCAATGAGGGAATCTTCCCTGACAACAGATCCCTTGTAAAAGGATTCATGGCTTAGGTTCAATACACCCATCAATCTTACGGGGTGGTTGTCTCCTACATTTAGTCCACATATGTCAACATCGACTACCATTGAAACTACCAGCTGATTTTATATTTAACAGGATAATTACTCAATTTTCTTTGCAGCAAAGGTCACATGGGTCAGAAGCGTGGCTATGGTCATAGGTCCCACGCCCCCTGGCACCGGTGTAATAAGTGAGGCTTTATTCACAACATTTTCAAAGTCCACATCACCATATATCTTGCCTTCTTCTTCGGTGATTCCCGCATCAAAAACAACAGCTCCTTTTTTGACCATATCTTCTTTGATGAGATGCTTTACACCGGCTGCAACTACAAGTATATCGGCACCTGCGGTGTAACTTTTAAGATCTTTGGTGTAAACATGGCATACCGCCACTGTAGCATTGCGGTTTAAGAGCATTGCTGCCATGGGTTTACCAACTACATTACTGTGACCGACTATCACAACATCTTTTCCTTCAATGTCTACATCATAATATTCAAGAGCACGAATTATCCCCGCAGGCGTGCAGGGAACAAAACCCTCGTCGCCGATCATCAGGTTGCCCACGTTATAGGGATGGAAACCATCCACATCCTTTGCCGGATCAATAGCCTGCATGGCTTTTTTTGCATCCAGATGCTGAGGCAAGGGCAACTGAAGCAGTATACCATGAATATCTGCACGCGTGTTCAGATTCTTGATCCTATCCAGCAGTTCCTTCTGGGTGATAGAGGCGTCGAGCTTCTGATCCTCCGCATAAATGCCTACCCTGTCACATGCTTTATGCTTCAGTCGTACGTACAATTGCGAGGCGGGGTCCTGTCCCACAAGGATAGTTGCAAGGCCGGGGACCATACCGTCATCAGCCTTCATAGAAGCTATTTCTTCTGTTAATTCTGCCTCAATCTGCTTTGAAATCGCTCTGCCGTCTATGATTCCCTGTTTAGCTTCACCCGCCATTTAACCACCTTAGAGATGCTTGTAGATCGGGAAGTCGCTGCACAGCTGCTGTACATCAGCATTAACCTGATCCAGTACATCCTGATCTTTTGGATGCTGGATTACTGTTTCTATGAAGTTAGCAACATCTTCCATCTGAGCCTCCTTCATACCACGAGTGGTGACCGCAGGAGTACCTGCACGCAGACCGCTTGTGATGAACGGACCCCGGGTTTCGAAGGGTATAGTGTTCTTGTTGATAACAATCCCACCATTACTCATATAGGTCTCAGTCTCCTTACCGGTCAGATCATATTTGTTGAGATTGATAAGCATAAGATGATTATCCGTGCCACCGGCCACTATATCAAAATCACGGTCTATCAGACTTGCACAGAGAGCTTTTGCATTTTTTACGGTCTGTTTCTGGTCCTGCTTGAACTTATCCGAAAGAGCTTCCTTAAATGCAACTGCCTTGGCAGCAATAATATGCATAAGAGGACCACCCTGGAGACCGGGGAAGACTGTTTTATCCACACCTTTTGCATATTCTTCACTACACATGACCATCCCGCCACGGGGGCCCCTCAGTGTTTTGTGTGTAGTTGTTGTTACAAAATCAGCATATGGCACCGGACTTGGATGTTCACCAGCTGCAATCAGGCCTGCGATATGGGCAACGTCGGCAAGCAGATATGCATCCACTGAATCAGCGATTTCCCTGAAGCGCTTGAAATCGATCGTGCGGGAATATGCAGAAGCACCGGTAACTATCATCCGGGGTTTTTCCTTTTTTGCCATTTCCTCAAGGGCATCGTAATCCAGCTCTTCGGTTTCCTCTGCTACTCCGTAGGGTACAATATCATAAAGTTTACCTGAAAAACTTACAGGACTTCCATGCGAGAGGTGACCTCCATGAGAGAGGTCCATTGCCATAATCCTGTCACCTGGATTAAGGACAGAGAAGTAAACAGCCATATTGGCACCTGAACCTGAATGCGGCTGGACATTCACATGCTCGGCACCAAAAATTTCCTTGGCCCTTTCAATCGCCAAATCTTCTGCAATATCAACAAAGTCACAGCCTCCGTAGTACCTCTTACCGGAGTAACCTTCTGCATACTTGTTGGTCATAATGGAACCCTGAGCTTCCATCACCGCCCTGCTTGTGTAATTTTCTGATGCTATAAGGTTGAGTTTATAGTCCTGTCTTTCGGCCTCAAGCTCCAGTGCTCTGGCAATATCGGAATCTGTTTCTGAAATATAAGACATATTGTTCCTCCTTGTATCTTTGAATTTATGAAATAATCATAATATATGTACACGTCTTCCTTTTACGTACAGTCTACCTTCGGCAAACAACTTAACTGCTTCGGGGAAAATAATATGTTCCTGTGCAAGTATTCTTTCAGAAAGGGATTCTTCTGTATCTGAATCAAGTACAGGTACACTTTTTTGTAGAATAATCGGGCCGGAATCCATCCCTTCGTCAACAAAATGTACAGTGCAACCTGTGATTTTTACACCATAGTCCAGCGCCTGTTTTTGGGCATGCAGACCTTTAAAAGAAGGCAAAAGGGCAGGATGAATATTCATGATCCTGTTACTGTATGCATTTATCACATCGGAACCTAGAATTCGCATGAAACCAGCAAGTAAAAGCACATCTGTACTGGATCTTGCAAGAACGTCCAGAAGTGCATTATCTAAATCTTCTTTGGATTGATAAGCAGCCGGGTCGATAAAAACAGCATTTATGCCATGATTCATAGCCCTTTTAAGACCATAAGCGTCCTTATTATCACTTATAACCACACTGACATTGGCATTTGGGATATAACCACTTTCTACATTATCAATAATTGACTGTAGATTAGAGCCCCTGCCGGATATCAGGACTGCAATGTTGAGAGTCATTGCCCATCCTAAAGGAATTGCCATATATTATAGTTTTGGAAAAAACAATACGAAAATCAATAATCAACACTCTCACTGGCCCTTTCACTTATAAGGTCATCCAATTCCTCTGAATCAGAAAGAGAATCCAATTCCTTTCTTTCAATCAGGACTGTGTGTTCTACCGATGTAATTTTACTTTCTCCTTCAATGATATAAACCGATCTTGTACGTGTGATGGTAGATATATTGCTCATCAAATGAGCTCGCTTTACCATCGCATTGCTGTACTTACTTACCCCGGTCAGGAAAGTAGTGGAACAGTCCCTGGAAACTGCATTAAAAGGTGCCTGGGATATTGAAAGTACATCATAGCCTAGCCCGTAAATGAAACTCAGGATACCATTTGTAGGAGGGTGCAAGGTGCCATTTTCATCAGTTTCCTGACGGGAACGGTGAAACGGACCCAAAATATCAATGGATTTTGCAAGCGCCACATCAAGCAACTCTTCCAGTTCGAGTACAACATCAATGGAAGCATCCATACAGCCTTCCTCATATTTACTGATGGTGCGCCGGGATACTCCCAGATGTGACGCCAGGGAACCAATGGACATCGAAAGTTGACTTCTGGCATCCCGCAGCACATCACCATCAATGGAAACATAGAGACCCCCGGGAGCCGCTGAAATCAGAGGAGGTATACCTTCTACAAAATAATCATATAGAGTCTGGACATTAAGAGCAGGAATCTCATACCGGACATAGACTACGCTATCTTCAAGCATCTGATCACGCGTTTTTGCCCCAATCAGCATCGGAGTACCACCGAGATATCCTGCCAATGCTTTCATTTCAGATGCTGTTTCTTCATTCAGGCTATCAATATTATATAATGCCTTACAGAAAAGAAGTACATCATCCTGCCTTGCTGCCAGATCAAAACTACGAGGTCTAATGTTACAGCGGCTAGATACAGTAAAATTACTCTTTTCCAGTACATCAATGATTTGATGTATTAGAATGTCTTTTGTCATGACAAACTATAATGTCCTTGCACATCTATATAAATATATCTACCCACAAATGCATGATTGAAAAACATGATCATAAGCTTTGATGATACAGATTCCCGCAGTCTTGGGATGTGCACCACATACCTTGGTGCTCTATTGATGGATGAACTTAAAGTATATGGTAAACCCGCCGGTCTGCCCCTGCTTATAAGGTTGAATCCCACCATACCCTTCAAAACACGGGGTAATGCTGCAGTTGCGATCAAAATAGAAACATATGAACCTGAAAAGATCAAAAAACATGTAATACAGAGAATAGAAGAACTGGCACAGATGGAGGATGAAAATACAAATCCGGGTGTGGTCTTTCTCGAAAACAATAATAATAATGAAGTTAAGACTGTTCTGACCACCTTTTTCAAACGCGCTGTGCAACACGTAATCACCATCCAGGAAGCAAAGGGGATCATTGAAAAATACGAACTTGATGCCAGAGGGTACAAAAACAGCCGTGGTCTGATAGGAGCATTGGCCGCCTGTGGTGCCATGCTGGAAGAAGAGTGGGACCACACTTATGAATACCTCTCCTACAGGCGGAAAGAAGCATGGGGCACACAGCGATTTGTAAATGAAAATAGCGTTATCCGGGCAGATGATGCCACCTATCCCCATACATGGGACAACCGTGATATTACAAACAATCTGGTAGTCTGCATACCTCATTCACCAGACCCTGTCCTGTATGGCATTCGGGGACAAACGCCCGAATATGTTTCCCATGCCGCCTCCATGATAGAGGGAGAAGTTACCGAAAGATGTGCAATCTATAAGACAAATCAGGGAACTGATATGCATCTGATTCCAGCAGAAAGCATCAGTAAACTGCAGGACATGGAATCATACATAATCCAGGGATTTGTAGCTTCAATTCCCCGTACAATTGAAGGAGGGCATACCCTATTCCTTTTCAGGGACAAAGAGGGAGAGGAAATGGAATGTGCCGCTTTTGAACCCACAAAAAACTTTCGTGAACTTGTTCGTAAACTTATCCCGGGAGATCATATCACACTACATGGAAGTGTCAAGAATAAAACACTGAATATTGAAAAAATTGATGTGATAGAACTTGAGGAAAAATACAGGAAGGTCAACCCCCTGTGCCCTAAATGTGGGAAGAGTATGAAATCTGCCGGCAAGGGACAGGGATATCGATGCAGGCGTTGCAAAACACGGGCATATATAGCCACAAAATCTAAAGTTGAAAGAGGAATAAAAACCGGAATGCATGAGGTCCCCCCCTGTGCCCGCAGACATCTTTCAATGCCTCTTATCCGGAAAGAAGGAAAGAATATTCACCCTTCAAGGTAATTTCAGCTCCTTATATCTGCAAGGTCTGCTACAGGAGGCAGCATTCGTTTGTGCATATTGGAATCGACACGCTGGAGAAGTTTGTCCAGCTCGGACTCTGGAACACCACATTCTAAAGCCACTGCACCGGCCTCCTCTCCTGCAAGCATTTTTATCAGGATGTTGTCGATTGTATCATAGGAATGACCCAATTCATTTTCATCTGTCTGGTCTTCCCAGAGAGCGGCTGACGGGGATTTGTCAATGATTCCGCCGGAAACACCTGTTATTTCCGCCATTTGGAAAACTTCAGTTTTATAGAGGTCCCCGATTGGTTCGAGGTCCACCCCGCCGTCGCCGTACTTGGTATAGTAACCCAGCAAGATTTCGGTCTTGTTGCCGGTACCTGCCACAAGTCTGCTGCCAAGATTGGCATAATAGTAAAGAATAGACATCCTGATCCTGGCTTTCAGATTGCCGTTGACGTATTTGTTAGAAGGGTCAGACCCTGGCATATTTGCAAGATATGTTTGAACAATTCCCCCAATATCAATGGTCCTGAATTCAATCCCGAGTCCATGGGCCACCTCGGTTGCATCCAGTACATCTTCCGGCGGTGTGACATTCAGTTCAGGCAGATGCAGCCCCAGTACATTCTCAGCACCAAGTGCTTCCACTGCCAGATGCGCCACAAGTGCAGAATCCACCCCACCGCTGATACCTACAACAGAACCGGTTACACCGGCACCTTCACATTTCTTGCGAATGAAATCTACTATTCTTTCCTTTGCTTGCAGAATGTCCATTTATATCCACCTGAGGTGGCATTATTTGGACGGATTGTATTAATACATTTACACCGGAAAGAGTGGGGCTTAAATAAAATAAAAGATATATTTTATATGAATATACAAAGGAGCATTTAATGTAACAAGTCACCATCCATATCCAGGGCCTCGATAGTATACTCAAGGGAGGTTGGAATAGTCCTTCTGCAATCCTTGTAGCCGGTGTTGCAGGCAGCGGGAAGACCACATTTGCATTGCAGGCATTATGTGAAAGTGCAAGAGAAGGGAAAGTTTGCCTGTATGTTACTTCGGTCAACGAACCTGCCACAGTCGTGAACAACTTTGTGTCAAGGCTGAGCCATTATGATGTATCCCGGATCTCCAGAGGAAATATACATCAAATATCCCTTGACATAAGATCCCTCGATCGGGGTATATATTCCTTCATGTGGAATCATGAGGAATCCTTTGAAAAAATCAAACCTGAAATCATCGTTATTGACCCAATTACAATAATAGGATGCAGTTTCGATAAGAATACCAGAAGAAGATTCTACTATGAATTTTTCAAAAGGATGAAAAATTGGAATTCACTGGTAATTGTTACCGGAGAGATGTCAGAAAAGGAAATTGAAGAAAGTACACTGGGATATGTAACAGATGGAATAATACATCTTACAAATAAGGAAAAATGCAAATATCACACTCTTGATGGCAGGAACCATATCATCCGGACTTGCGACAATAGGTGAAGCGGGCAAAAATTTGCATGCTGACAGCACTATAGCAACCGTTATGTAGCGGACAAGATACATTTAAAAAAAGGTCTCATCGTTCTCAAGAACTTCAATTCAAAGCATAAGAAAGAAATCCATGAGATTAATATTGGCGAAGATGGACTGAAAATTAAAGGAATCTTGCCCCTTACCGACATAATATCCTGAAGAGGCGGGCTTAATTTTAATATTCCTTTAACATATATAGCCTCATGAAAATTTACATAGCAGACACCGGCGTTTTCATCAATCGAATGGGTAGGGACCGCCAACTTGTTACAGTACCTGCAGTAATCGATGAAACGAAGGCAAAATACACAAGTATGGAAATGTTGATCGCCCTTGAAACCGGGGCAAAAGTTGAGCAACCAGATCCTGTATTCAGGAAAAAAATCATGGACAGGGCAGAAGGTACAGGCGATCTTGAAGAACTTTCCGGGACCGATATCGATGTGCTGGCAAAAGCTCTGGAACATGGGAAAAATGCTGTCCTCATGACAGATGATTATGCTGTGCAGAATGTGGCAAGCATGATTGGTATAAAGGTAGAACCCATATCCCAATCCAGAATAAAGGACAAAATAATCTGGGGAAAAAAATGCACCGGGTGCATGAAAAGATTTGACAGAGGCGAAGAATGCCCCATCTGTGGATCCCCCCTCAAGAAAATACGTAAAAGAAAGATATAATATTAGAAAGGATGTATAGGGAAACAAATAGCATAAAACAGCACGTGGGGATAAAATGAAAAATATAGAAGAACTTATACAAAAAGCAGTCGAACTGCAGTCCAATGGTCTTGTTACCGGCCAGATCGCAAATGAACTTAATGTTTCCAGGGATACTGTTACATGGCTTCTCATGCGGAGTAAAAGAGGTGCAGAAGCCCCTGCACCAAAGGACATCTCTGTCAACTGGAGTGCCATCGGTAAAAGCTCTTTCCGCCTGCGTTATATTTCACAGGCCCTGTGTGACATGGTGCTCGAATCCCTTGATAAAAGTGACCAGAGGGCAGACATGGTAGTGGGAATCGGATTAAGCGGTGTACCCATGGCCACCATGATTGCCGAGGAATTGGGTGTCGAATTTTCTATATTCCACGGTTATGACAGCCAGAAAGAGAGGAATAAAAACACAGGAATTTTTAGTAGAAATTTCGGGCATGTTAAAGGAAAAAACTGCATTATTGTAGATGATGTGGTCTCATCTGGCTCAACGATTACCGATGTAATTGAACAGACAAAGAAAAGCGGATCCAACCCGGTGGCAATTGCGGTCATTATTGACAAGAAAAATTCGGAAACAATCAGCGGAGTCCCTGTGAACTCACTCATCAAACTGGCAAGAGTGGATTGAAGGAGATATTATATCTCCGTATCCACTTCATACTGACCTATTTTTTCCACAAGTTTGGATAGGACTGTTTTACGCATTCCTTCCACAAATTTGATACTTCCTACAACAAGGTGCCCACCACCATTCACCCCTCCACCGACAACTTCCTCATGGAGGTTTCTGACAATTTCAGGGATATTCATCTTAACCCCGCGGGACCGTATGACTGCAAAATCCGGCCCATAGCCAATCGTAACGATGGGTTTTCCTTCATTTTTCCTGCAAATCCTGTCATGGACTTCCCCGGCGGTCTTGCCAGGAGCCGGGAATGTGAATTTGTGGGCATAATTCTCCACATCAAGCACATTCATAATAGCACCGTTGGGCAGTTTCTGTGATTTGACATTGGGCATACATGCCTCAAGTTGCTCATCCATCATAGTGCGTGCCTGCTCACACAGCAGATCTACAAGCTGTTTATGCCTGGTGGAGTCACCAAAATTGAGAAGATCGTTTACAATTCCCCTTCCACTGTTGAATTTCAACCAATAGGCTTCAAAATCAAGGGCCAGGGCAATATCCTGCAAATTTTCCAGGGAATACCTGGAAGATACAAGATCAATATACTGATAGGCCTCATCGGCCTCTGAACGATCCCCCACAGCAGCGATTGCAGGGAGATGTTTTATCTGATCAGTGACTTCAGGATTGATCATCCTTGCAACCTCTGTGGAAAGCATACCAGCGGTCTGTCCAAAGTCCCCACCCACATGAGCAGGGTTTACGTGAGCCAGCAGGTAATCATCAACTATCTTATCCGGATGATGATGGTCCACAACCACCATATCAATACCATATATCAATGCCTGTCTCATCGCGGGTACGTCTTCCTCCGTGGAACCGTTATCCACCATTACAACAAGCGGCAGTTTCTGGTTATGCCTTTCCGCATCTTCAAGAGCAAAGGAAATATCCTTTGTCACATCCATGATCTCATAAAATGGGGCTTTTGAAGGAGCACGTTTGTAGAAATAGTATTCTCCATCCTGACCGTTGACTTCACGAATAAGGGGCAGGATTGCCTTTTCAATGGCCACACCTGCAGTCATGCCATCAGCATCAGCATGGTGGCGCAACAAGATCGGACGTGACCTTAGAATGGCTTTTTTGATAATTCGGGCAACGTCTTTCATCGCAGGACGCAGGTCTTCCAGAATCTTGCTTTTGACAAGGAATTCTATATCCGAAGGTTCTGCCCTCTGGTCAAGTATACGATCTATACGTTCCCTGACAGTCTGCTCTCTTTCATCTTTGAGCTGCTTCATGCTCTTGACTTCAAGCTGCAGATCCTCACCCCTGAGGTTGACCTCTCCTGTAAGAGAGACCACCATATCCGAATCAATGTCCGGATATGCCCGCTCCCCTGCACTTTCAAAGGCTGCACAGGGAATTACACCGCCTTCATCGGAAATTACAAAAATGGTGGGACCACCTGTTTGTTTGACCTGGAGCACCTCTCCTTCAATACGCACAAGTTTACCCACATAATCCTTCAATTCAGACGAGATACGTACCGGCATTTCTTTTTCGACTTCTACGACCTTATGTTCACCGACACTTCGTGGTAGCAGGTCCATTTTCCCGTCAGAACGGATCTCATTTAGCTCTACGATCAGCCGTTCCCCGGGTTCAAGTTTGGCCTTTATGTTGCTTGAATGGATCAACCCGCGCAGATTGGAATTCAGGTTCACAAAGGCTCCGAATGATGCCAGGTTGTTTACCTCTGCGTGGTAATATTTACCTACAGAAAGCTCGTTCATGTCACAGGAGTCGTCCAGCATATGGACAACCTTTACCTCATTGCATGATTTGCAGATCTCGCGTCCATCTATCAGATGGTCGATGGATTTGCCGCATAGGTCACAGCTATAAAGAAATCCTTCTCCTCCGCAGGAAGGACATGGGTCCTTTATTTCAACTTCCCCGCTACCACCGCATTTTTCACATACGGAACTGCCTTTGAGGAAGCTGTTTACATCTTTTTCTGAAAGTTCCATAAGGTTAATTGATTTTGGTTTCCCGGAGCCCTTACATTCAGGACATTTCTGTATAGAGGATTCACGGGCACCAGTTCCGCCACATTCACTGCATTTTTCTTTCATTGTATCTGTGTTGCTGATTGACCTGCTTGTTTATGTAGGTTGCTGCAAAGAGAGAATTTTATTTGGCATTTTAAATATATCTACTTACAGAGAATTACAATAGTAAGATCTCCACCTGCTCCATCCATCTAACCAATAACTTTTAGAAGTATTGTTTGCAAAGTATCATAAAGGGAGAGTTTAGCATGGCATTAGAAGAATATATAATTCCTATATTAATCGTATTAGTAATAATCCTGTCCCAATCCATCAAAGTGGTAAAAGAATATGAACGAGTGGTCATCTTCAGGCTGGGCAGATTTAGCGGAGTGAAGGGTCCGGGTGTATTTTTCATAATTCCTATTATCGATACTGCGGTCAAGGTAGATCTGCGTGTCGTAACAATAGATGTCCCGAAACAGGCAGTTATCACCTATGATAACGTTACAGTGGCAGTGGATGCAGTCATCTACTACAAAGTTCTCAAACCCGAGTCAGCAGTTACAGAAGTTGAGGATTACAAGTATGCAACCGCAATGCTTGCACAAACAACCCTGCGTGATGTAGTTGGCCGAATCGAACTTGATGAAGTTCTATCTGGAAGAGAGGAGGTTAATAAGGACATACAGGAGATGCTGGATGCTTCCACCGATCCATGGGGAATCAAAGTTACCTCGGTCACCCTGAGGGATGTGAGTGTTGATGAAAAGATGCTCCGGGCCATTGCCCAGCAGGCTGAGGCCGAACGTGAGAAACGGTCCCGTATTATCCTTTCAGATGGAGAGTACAAGGCTGCCCAGAAATTGCTTGACGCCGCCAGGCTCTATCAGGAAGTCCCAACTACAATAAAACTGAGGGAGTTGCAGACAATAGCCGAAGTTGCCAGAGAAGGCAACACGATTGTAGTCACCAACACCTCTGACAGTGGGGATATAGCGGCCCTGACCGAAGCATTCACTGCAAAGAACAAATGAGGGTGATCCATGAGGATCAAAACCCTTTCCCTATTTCTTTTTGCATTTTTACTATTGATATCAGCCGCATCAACTGCCAGCTGTGAAAAAGTACTGATACTTGAGATGTCAGATTCCATCACAACGGTATCCGATGATATGGTAAACAATGCACTGGCAATTGCTGAAAGCGAGGATTATGAGGCACTTGTAATTACCCTGAATACCCCTGGAGGAGGTCTGCAGGAAACCCTCAACATAATAGAAAGCATTGATGCCTCACCTGTGCCTGTAATCGGCTACGTATATCCAGAAGGAACAAAAGCATGGTCTGCCGGCACACTGATCCTTATCAGCACCGATATCGCTGCCATGACACCATTCACTGTGATTGGTTCGGCCCAGCCTGTACAGGCATCGCCTGCCGGTGGCTCAGAGCCCATCAACGATTCTAAGACAATAAATGCCATCGTTGCCCTATCCAAGGAAAAAGCAAGCAAGCATGACAGGAATGTGACCGCTGCGGAGTTATTTATCACTGAAAATCTCAACCTAAACGCTGAGGAAGCAAAAAACAACAATGTTGTCGAGTATATAGCAGAAGATATCCCCGATCTGCTTGAACAGGTGGACGGAGAAACTATCAAGAACAGGCAACTCAACACCTCTGGTGCGAATATTGTCAATTATGAGCCAGGCCTGAACCTGTACCTCATGAACATAATTTCCAATCCCATTATTTCTTCCCTGCTGCTAATGATAGGCATTTATGCCATTGTCCTGGGAATTTCCAGCCCGGGAGCAGGTGCGGAAATTTTCGGTGCAATTCTTATAGCTCTGGGCCTGATTGGAATGGGTTTTGATGTCAATGTAGCAGCACTGTTTTTGATTGGTGTGGGGGTGGTCCTGCTTATTCTCGAATTGCAGGCGCCGGGATTTGGCATATTCGGTATTGCAGGGATTGTGTGCCTGATAGCAGGCAGTATATTCCTGATACCCATGGATTTCCCTCGCTGGTATACACCGGCAGACGTACAGAGGAGTATGATGTTCTATATTGTTATACCCACAATAATAATCGGACTATTCTTTGCCTTTGCAATATACAAAGTAGTACAGGCCAAGGGACGCAAGCCAATTATTGGTGAAGAAATGAACGGTGAAATTGCCGAGGCTATAGATCCAATATCCGAAGGGAGCCCGGGTTATGTACGATATAGCGGAGAATACTGGAAAGCCCGCTCTGAAGACACCATCAACCCGGAAGAAAAAGTGGAAATACTGGAAAAAGACGGACCCGTACTCATTGTACGTAAGTTTAAGGGGAAGTAATCACTGCTTCCCCAACATCTCCACAATATGTCTCTTTTTGGATATAGCCTCTTCAGCCGCCCGGTCAATCGCTTTGCACATTGCTTCGAAATCATCGGGAGTTGTATCTCCGACCATCTTCTTAATTGGTGTATAGGCAGATTCACGGAAACGTGGCGTGAAGTCCCGGCGCTGGCCGTCAATCACAAGCTCGGCACCTTGTCCTTTTTCAACATAACCAACTGTTGCAATATCGACACCGGCATTTTGAACGGTTTCAAGAATTTCCTGCTCGTGTTCAGGAGGGACTATCAAGAGAAGGGAGTCCAGTGATACACCCAGATAATCTATATTGAGGCTTTCAAGCATACCTAAGACCCGGGGATTTACGAGCCCACGCATATTTTCCTCTTCAAAGACGAGCTTGACTCCTGCAGTCCTTGAGATTTCCTTGGCATCACCGCGTACCCCTCCGTTGGTAACATCGGTCATGGCATGTACTTTTTTATCCAGGTCTTTTTCAAGGAGTGCCTCGCATGCCTGGAGGAATTTGATATTGATGGTCTCATCCACCACATCATGCATCCCGTAATAGAGAGCGGTTGTGGAAATAGTTCCGCCGCCTGCACCTTCGGTCATGAGAATCACATCCCCGATATCGGCCCTCTCCCTTGCAGTCATCGCGGAAGCGACACCCACAGCACCGACACCACCGGTCATTCGATCTCCGATTACCATATCCCCTCCAATACGCAGGGTACTTCCGGTCACAAGAGGGATGTCTGTAAGTTCCGATACTGCAGTGATACCTGCGACATGGTCGAATATCTTTGCTACATCCCCGTCATCGGCCACATGGATATCCGAAAGCAGGGCAAGGGGCCTGGAACCCATTACATAAACATCCCTCAAAGAAGCCCGGGCTACATGGAAACCTGCAAGGAAAGGAAAATCACTCAATCTGGAATGAATGCCATCGATTGTGACTATGAGGAAATCCCCTCCTTCCATCTGCACAGCTCCGGAATCATCCAGATGGGTGCTGTCTACTGCAGCTTTGGTGCTACCTATTACCTCAGCAATTTTTTCATGGGCATAGAAATCGCCTGTGCCCCTGGAACCTACCCCGAACTGACCCATAGTTACGCCTGAAGTGATCGGGGATAGTACATCTCCCTTTACATCCAGGGTTGCTCTGGCTTCTTCAATGGCTGCTTTTGCCAGTGCAATAGCATGCTGTCTGTCGGTGTCCTTTATTTCCATGATACGTTCTGCAAGTTTTTCGGCAATCCCGTCTTCTCCACGAAGCAGGGCATGCCTGGCATAGCCTTCAATATCCATGATTAATCCTCAGCACATTTTAACAAAATTACTCAATATCCTCAACCCAACTTCACCGCTCTTCTCCGGATGGAACTGGGTCCCTATTACATTGCCTTCTTCATTAACAACGGATGCAGCAAACTGCACACCATATTCACAGGAAGCGAGAGTATGATCATCGTCAGTACTCACATAATAGGAATGTACAAAATAGACATAGGAATCATTTTCGATGCCCTCATAGATAGGATGTTGCTGTGTCATATTAATGGAATTCCATCCCATATGTGGAACTTTAAGTTTACTATGGGGAAAACGAACAACACTGCCGGGAATGAAACCCAGCCCGTCCCGCATGCCTCCTTCCTCGGAATTTGTCATAAGCATCTGGTGACCCAGACAAATGCCAAGCAGGGGTTTGCCTGATTCGACATAATCGTAAAGAACATCCAGGAAAGGCTCGATGTTGCTCATGGCATCACTGAATGCCCCTACACCGGGCAGTACGACCCCATCACTGTTCTCGATATCTGAGGGGTCTATTGAGATATTTACAGAAGATTTGGCATGTTCCAGCCCTTTCTGGACACTCCTGAGATTGCCAAGGCCATAATCAATGATGGTTATTTGTTTCATGTCAGATAAAAAAGGGTTTTGATACATCAATGTATCGAACAATGCTCACCAGCATAACCCCTCGTACTCCACATCCTCCAGTTCTTCAGGATCTAAAAGATAGCGCCCGTCAACCAGAAGTTTCCTGTCCATCGAATCAAATTCAGTGTTAAGTTTTCTGAACTCGTCCCATTCGGTCATTAACAGACAGGCCTGTGCACCCTCAAGAGCTTCCTGTGCACTGGATGCATAGGTGATGTCGGGAAAGACCTTTTTCATGTTATCGGTGGCAAGGGGATCATAGGCATGAATATCCGCCCCTTTTTCCAGCAATTTCCTGATAACGGGGATCGAACGGGATTCACGTATATCATCGGTATCGTTCTTGAAAGCCAGGCCCAGCACGGCAATCTTTTTATCTTTAATATCCGGTAGTTTGTCCTCGAGGATCTCAACCAGCTGGAGAGGTTGCAGTTCATTGACCTCAATTACTGATTCCAGCAGGGAAGGATAATAATCCAGGTCCTTTGCACTTCCGATCAGGGCACGGACATCTTTGGGGAAACATGAACCACCAAAACCCGCCCCACTATTCAAAAAAGCCGGATTGATACGGAAATCCCTGCCTACCGCATCCATAACCTCATAGGTATCAATACCCAGGCGTTTGCAGATGTTGCCCACCTCGTTGGCAAAAGATATCTTGGTTGCCAGAAAAGCATTATTCACGTACTTGATCATCTCTGCTGTACGTATATTTACGCTGGTTACCTCACAATCAATATCCCTGTAAAGATCGGACACGATGGAATCGGAACGTCTGTCAAGGGAGCCTACCACTATTTTATCGGGATTCAGGAAATCATGCACAGCTCGGCCTTCACGCAGGAATTCAGGATTCATGGCAAGCCCAAGGGTATCCCCCGCCTTACGTCCGGAATAGTCCTCCAGAATGGAACGAACTACCCCTTCTGTCGTACCGGGCACAACCGTACTTTTCACCACTACGGTATGATAAGCATTTTTGGACCCAATTGATTCCCCAAGACTCTTACTTGCAGCGGCGACTATCGAAAGATCAATCTCACCGTTATCTGAGGAAGGTGTGCCCACACAAATAAAAGATACATCGGTATTCTGTACAGCATAATCATAATCAGAAGTGGCAATCAGGCGTTTGCCCACATGCTTGTTCATAAGCTCTTCCAGTCCTGCTTCCCAAACAGGAGGATAACCATCATTGATTTGCCTTACTTTTTCTTCATCAATGTCTATACATATCACTTCATGACCAAGTTCAGCAAAACAGGCTGCTGTAACCGAACCCACATAACCTGAACCTACAATAGAGACTCTCATAACTATAACTCCTGGCTGTGTAAATTGTTGGCAATTCTATATTAGGATGATGGTTTGCCGGGTAAAAAAGACACGAAGATGAATCAAAAAAGAGGGGATTGATATGATCCCCTGATTTACAGGCCTGCCCTGTCAACAAGTAAATCAGCTACCTGTTGGGCACTGGTAAACGGGAAATCGCTTTCCTTGAGCAAGCCGCCTGCTTCGCCGGCGGTAATCTCTACATCCCCGGATTTGCAGGTTGTGTCCGCCCCTGCAGGAAAAGCTGCCAGGAGGGCTTCAGGAGTTTTTATCGGAAACGGTGCATTCTCAAGGGCGCCTTTAATCTGAGCGCGTATATCTTCTTTTACAGACATTGTATATCACCAATTATCAAAAGGGAGTATATTAATATATACTTGATCGTCAGTAAAATGTATTAAAAGCATATTTGTACATAAAAATAACCTTACATAGGAATGTAAATAACATGCATGACAGGAAAAAACAAAGCAACCACCCTCCAGACCATCAGGAACTTGACGAAATTAGACAGGAAATCACTTCCATGAGGAAGGAATTCAACCGTTTCCTCGAAAATTCCAACCGCAATATTGTAGAACAACTTGCATCTGATATTAAAAAGAATTTTTCCAGAGTTTTGATTGAATATATCAACAAGGATATCGAATCGTGCCTGAGGGAAAAGATGATCAAGGATTGTAAGATGCGGGACTTCTGTGAACAAAAATTCAATGAACTGCTAGGAGAAACCTCCTACCTCATAAGCAAGGATGATGTGAAGAAGGAAACTATTGAAAAATACTGGAAAGAGATAGAAAACCTACGTAAAATGACCGGTATGCCAATGTGCGACCAGTGTTTCTCACATGTAAATAACCTCTACCGGAAGCAGGTAGATGTAATGCAATCCCTGCAGATATATGATCGCCAGAACAGGGAGCAAAAGGCAGATGAATTGCCTGTCGAAGTAGTATCTGCCATCTGCGAACCTGTGGCAAACAAACAACGATTATCCATACTAAAAGCTCTTGCAGCAACCCCCAGAGGATTCTCAGAACTGTCCAAAATTACCAACCTGAGAGGAGGAAATCTCCTGTTCCACCTGCAAAAACTCCTGGATACACAGATGATAGTCCAGCAGGGAGAAAGAGGTGATTACTACATATCAAAAAAAGGATATGCAACCCTTGAAGGGCTACATGCCATATATTCAAAAATTGATAACAATTGAACTTACAATATTTTAATTAATACCGGATAACCCTCACCGATGCCATCAACAATCTCATCAGCAATCGGAGAACCTTTACGTACCTTGATATCCCCGTGCCTGCTCACGGTTGCAGTGAAAAGGTATTGCTCACCGACAAAAACCTCCACATCGGTCTTAGCCAGTTCCGGAGCTGAAAGTACAACATGTTTCTTCGTATGCTCGACTACCGGCCTGACTTCCATAGGAACTTGCCTTTTGGATTGGCCATCAAACTGGCGTACATCGATATGTACTCCCAGCATTTTTTCAATGCGGTCAATCACAGAGCCCCCTTTTCCTATTACTTTTGGGACATCATGTTCAAAAACCCGCACAACAGCCTTACTATCATTCACCATTTCCACTTCTACCGGACCACTGACATAATTTTCCACAACCTCACGTATTTCGCCTTCGGCCAGGTTCCAGGCAGGTTTCTTGAATTCCAGTGCAACAGGCATCACAACTACCTGCTCACCATAGGTGTAAATCTCATATTCCACTTTGCCTGTTTCAAAATCCGACACTGTGATTACCGGTCTTGCAAGATCAGCTTCGGTCATACCAGAAGGAACCTTTACAGTGAAATCCAGTATCTGGACCTTTGCAACTTCTCCTTTTTCGATAAATACAACCGTATCGACTACCTGTGGAATCACTCCCAGCTCAACCCTTCCAATCAGACGCTGTACGGCATCTACTGCCCTGTTGGCATGTACTACACCGACCATGCCCACACCAGCAAGCCTCATGTCAGCAAATATACCGAAATCCCGGCTTTTTCTGACCTCATCATAAATCGTATAATCCGGCCTCACAAGCAAAAGGACATCTGCAGTATTGGCCATATCACCATCCAGCGGGGCATACTGGGTAATCTCGCGGGGCACCTGAAGATCCCTGGGGGATTCCATAGTCTTTACAACATAACCACTTTCATGCAAATATATAGCAAGCCCGGCTGCAAAAGTTGATTTGCCCGCCCCGGGAGGTCCTGAGATCAGGATACCCCTCTGCATATTCACACGTTCCTTAAGCTGCTCACTGAGCCTGTATTCATCGAATTTCACAGAAGCTACCGGACGCACAGCGGTAATTTCAATGTCATCAGAGAATGGTGTCTGTGAGATAGCAATCCTCATATTACGAATCTGCAGAACGGAAGCCCCTCCCATAGACATTTCAATAAAAGATTCATTGTCAGCACGGGCCCTCTCCAGAAGTTCTCTGGACATCTGGTGCAGTTCACTATAACTGCAGGGTTCATCCCGGATTTTTTCAAATCTCACATCCCCTATACTGCCTCTTTTGGCCATTGGGGATACTTTGTTTTTCAGGTGTAACGACATCGTGTCATCAGTGAAGAAATTCTCTATGTGCAGAGGAATAAACTCAGCCGAAGGTGGATGAATGTACTCCACCTCCAGTCCCCTGGCACGACCAAAGTCCGCCTGGAGTCTGTCCCCCGTGACAAAAAGTGCATCAAAATCCTCTGCAGTTGATCGTATAAGGGCATCTATTTCCCCTCCCTTTGCAAGTTGCACCTGCTCAAGACTGGGGCGCTCGCCCACAAAATCAAGCTCTATAAGACCTTCCTGTTCAAACTGATTAAGCTGGTTAAGTTCTTCCAGCCCCGTTTGCCCAATCTCAAGCCCCCTGTTTGCCTGGGCTTCCAATTCGGCCACTACAGCTTCGGGGATCAGAAGCTTTGCTCCCCTGTACTCTCCCTCCTTCACCTTTTGGGAAACTCGGCCATCTATAACTACGCTTGTATCGGGTACGATCTTCAGAGCTTTAGGATTATCCATAATTATTGCTATGATACGAAGATATTTAATTTAATTGCATCGTGAGTACGAATCAGTAGACATCATCAGGATCAAAGACCCTTTCACCAACTATATCTCCATTGATATTCCTGTAAAAACATGACCTGTAACCCACATGGCAGGCCCCCCCATCCTGCCTTACTTTCAGGAGCAGGGTATCCATATCACAATCCACAAGGATGTCCTTTACATATTGAATGTGCCCGGAACTCTCCCCCTTTTTCCACAACTTCCCACGACTGCGGCTCCAGTAGTGTGCAATACCACTATCAAGGGTTTTTTCAAGGGATTCGCGATTCATGTATGCAAACATCAATACATCCCCGGTTTCATCGTCCTGTACAATTGCCGGAATAAGGTTATCTTTGAATTTCATGTCATCTATAGCTATCATCTAATCGCCGTAAATAAAACTATAACTATAAAAACTAAGAGGAATCAATATATAAAAGAATTGGAGATTTAAATATATCAATATCCCTGACATGCATGCCAACATAATTGAAAATAATCATAAAGATGTCTGTGACATTGAATTCAGAATGCGGGAAAGGAAAGGAGATTGAGCTTAAAACTATTACGAGGATACCTCAAAATTGATAATTCAAACAGGTGGAAAAATGAAACAAAACGTTACACAAATATTGAAGGACATTTTCACATCATCTGGATACAGGATAGTGGACTCCAGTATCGCTGACCTGATCGCAGAAAAAGATGAAAAGAAAATGTATATAAAATTCAGCAATCTCCTGAATACATCATGTATTGAAGATTTTGCATACAATATCTGCGATGGAGCCGGTCTAATAGTAGCAACAGAAAATGCTTCTCAGGAACAGATTGAATTTGCAAATCAAAAAGGGGTTATTGTATGGGACAGGGAAGAACTTGCATACCAGATAGGTAACGCTGTGCTTGCAGACATCGAGGGGGAAAATCTTGAACTGGGAGGACAAAGTGCCCCTGTCGAAAAAACCACTGAAGAATATATCATCGCTGATGACAAGAAAAAGAAACCAGATGTGTTTTCCGGCAACAAAAACGAAGTGGAAAATAGAGCAATTGAAAACAAACCTGAGGTGAAACCTGACGTCGAAGCACCTTCAGTTGAAAACAAGGTAATCGACTTGCAAAGTGCCCCTGTAAATATTACCGGCGAGCGTGCAATATCAATAGCAAGGCCACATCAGAGGGATGTCACGAATGCGGCACTCAAGTTTGTACCCTTGTGGAAATATACCTATGAGATTCAGGCGCAGAGACAATTCCGCTCCAAGATAATAGACATAGAAGGCAATGGAGAGGGATACTTTAACTCAATGAATGAAATATTTGAGGATTTTGATCTGCCTGAAATAAGTAATCAGGTAGAAGTAGAAGTCAACGATTATGAAGTCAAAAGCCCAATCATTACAAAAGAAGATGCCACCAAAGCTATCTATGAAAGAATAATTGACCAGTACACCCGGGATGTCAAATTCGATAATACTATAGGTGAAGCTATAATTTCCGAACACAAAAGGATTTCTCCCTCCAAAAAAGAAATTGAAATGGAAATTGAGATGGTTTATTTGCCTGTATGGGAAGCTAAGGGTAAAAGAAATTCGGTGGAAATAAACGCTACTAACGGGGAAGTATTGTTAAATCCGGTCGATAACGATGTGGAAATAATGTGATTTGTTCCTACTGGAGCGAACAATATATATAGGAAAAATTTATATATATACACCATTGCTAAAGGGAACCATAGCGGACCCTTAAGGAGAGAACACATGATAGAGATAACAGAAAAGGCAGCAACAGAACTTAGAACCCTGATGGAATCGGAAGACAAAAAAGACCACGCATTGAGGATTTTTGTCGCAGGGATGGGTTGCAGTGGTGTACAGTATGGTATGGCACTTGACAATGAAACCAAAGAAGATGATGTTACTGTCACCGACAAGGAAATAAAAATCGTGATGGCAAATGACATCAATGAAGAACTTTCCGAAGCCACAGTCGACTTCATAGAAACCCCTCAGGGCAATGGATTTGTCATCGACAATCCCAGTGAAATGAGTGGGTGCGGTTCATGCGGTGGCAGTTGCCACTAAGTTATATATAACTGCAAGTAATAGGACATCATCCTTAAAAGGAGACATGATATATGATTCCAGGAATGGGCGGCAAGGGTATGAACCCAAAGAAGATGAAACAGATGATGAAACAGATGGGAATTAGTGTAGATGAAATTTCCGATGTGGAGCAGGTAATCATCCGTACCCCTGACAAAGACATTGTATTTAATGATGCAAACGTAAGCATCATGAATGCACAGGGAGTCGACACATATCAGATCGTCGGCACTCCTGAGGAAGTAGCAAGGGAAGTTGAAATCCCCGAGGATGATGTCAGGCTTGTCAGCGAACAGACAGGTGTGTCTGAAGAAAAAGCAAAAGAAGCACTCAAAGATGCCAACGGCGACTTGGCCGAAGCAATTATGCAACTGTCTTCCTGAAAAAGGAGGACAGCCTTCCTATTTTAAGATTTTTCAAGCTTTTTTTCCTTAAGGATCATATGATATTCCCCTATGGAGTATTGTGAATAAAAAGCTCTTTTTACAACTTCACTCAGGGAAGGATGTATGTCCATTGAATGTACAAGCGGATGGGTCTGGGGACCATCCACATACATCAAAGGAATTACCTGATGTATAAGTACCGATGCCTGAGGCCCTATAATGTGGATTCCAAGGATTTGTTGAGAATTGTCTTCAATAATCACTTTCACGAAATAATCATGCAAATCCATGGCAAGGCCTTTACCTGTATTTTCAAATTCCTCAAAACCAATAGAAATACTTTCTTCGCCGAAAGATTCAATTGCTTCTGCTTCACTTAACCCCGCGCCTGCTATCTCGGGCCAGGAAAACACAGCATGAGGTACGGCATGATAATTCACCTTTATGTCCTGTCTGAGAATAGCATTCTGGAATACAACAGTCGATTCATAGTTTCCGACATGTTTGAAAAGCTGCTGTCCATTACAGTCCCCGAAAGCCCAGACATTCTTGCAGGTTGTTTCAAGCTTTTTATTAACCCTTATCCAGCCTTTTTCATCGGTAACAATATCCCCTTTCTCAGGATGGAGAATATCGGAATTGGAGGCCCTGCCTGTAGCCAACAGGATTTGTTCAGCTTCAATGCTGATTTCAGCACCTTCATTATTTATCGCATTAACTTTTTTCATACCCTTATTCTCCTCTACACTGACAACCCTGTAGCCGTTATGGATATCCAAGTATTGCTCCATCTTTCTTTTTGCAAGAAGGGATATTTCGGGCTCTTCCTGTTGCAGAACCCGCGGACCATTACCAATAACAGTGACCCTGCAGCCCATGGCAGAAAAGAAGTGTCCGTATTCAGCTGCTATGTAGCCAGCTCCTACAATCACAAGGCTTTCAGGGAGAGATTCTATATCCAGCACTTCATCACTTGTTAAATATGTAACATTACCCAGCCCTTCTATAGGCGGCACAAAGGGTTTTGAACCTGTGCAGAGAAAAATCATTGGGGCTTTGAGAGTTTCAGCCCCGATCTTCAGGGTATACGGTGCAATAAATTGGGCAACACCCTGATAATAATCCAGTACATCATCGGATTCCAGGCCTTCACGTATCATAGCAATGTCTGCGTGAATGGCATTTCTCATCCTGTCCATTATAGATTTAAAATCAATATCTTCAATCTTTGCAGAGATACCAAATCTCTGTGCGGACTTTATTTCACGTACAAGTTCAGCCGGATACAAAAGCATCTTTGAAGGAATGCAGCCCCGTGTTAGACATATACCACCGGGTTCATCCTTATCCACAACAGCAATCTTCATTTCCGGATTTTGCTGGAGGATGGAGCCCACATAATTCATGCCCGAGCCAGTACCTATGATAATCAAGTCATATTCTTTCAATTATTATACCCCCTTCTGAGATTATAGCCAATATCAATTATAGATAATGGTTAAAGTTACACAATAAAACCTACTAGATAAGCAACAGATCCAATCTGCATCACTGTAAGGGTTCTGGACCTGAGAAACAATACATTTTCCGGGGAGGGATTATTGAGCAGCAACCTAGATATGAAGATATACATCAATGATACCGGTAGGATCAGCACAAGGAATAAAAGGTCATAGTAAAGACCCCCGTGTATTTGCACAAAAAAGGGCAATGGATCCAGAAGAAAAACCACCAAATATAGGGCAGAGGATACCGTTGCGGCAACACGGGGGGGAGACACAACATGCCAGAGTACTGATTCCACAGGCACGGTCACCTTCCATATCAGGGATATCAATCATTATTTCATAACCCAGACCTGCAAGGAATGCCATAAGCATATAATAACCTGCCAGAGGCTCTATTTCAACATCAGAAATAATGGAACCAAACAGAATGGTTGCCATGAAACAATAAGCTATGGAGATATTTTTCAGGAGAAAGATCCTTTTTAGGTGCATGCTGTATAGTACCGATATCACTATGTTCAAACCTATGAAAATCAGAATTACAGGTCCAAGTGGTACAGATAACAGAAGGGAAATGCCCAGAAAGAGCAGGCCGGAATGCAGGGCTTTTTTTCCGATAAATTACCGTTTCCAGAGGACGCGCCATCTTCCCATTTAACCTGTCTGTAAAACGGTCATAGTAATCGTTGATTGCAAAGGAGCCCGTGAAAAGAAAAATTGCAACTGATGCTGCCAGCAGATACTCAATGACATGGCCAGCCACGTCTTCAGAAAGGATACCGGCAAGAAATACAGAAAATGTTGCAAACACCGAATTACCAATCCTTGTCAGAACCATATAATTTCTGATGGTTCCAGCCTTAAATGACATGTGATTAGCCCAATATGCTGTTTATTTTTGTCCTGACAAGTGTCTTGAGTTCTTTGAGATTGTTCAGTTTATTCATTTCCTCAGAAGATATAAAGAGCTCAAGGCCATTTTCCGTTTCGATATACCCACATGGGAAGGATGCTTCAATATTTCCATAATTTCCAGCAAATTCATCCCTGTGAAAGAACCGAACCGGAATGCCGAGCTGTTCTATAAAAATCTTCCATTCATCTTTCATACCTCTGCTGCCATAGGTGATTGCACACAATTTACAGCCATAACTGGCAGGTGAAACTATTTTATGGACATAATCTTTCATCTCATTCAACAGGCCACTATCTGCATTATAAACAAAAATAATTGATGATATTGTCACGAAACTACCCCGTAATGGAAAGATAGTTCTATATTCAATATATCTTTACTGCCAAGCCTTATACACCATTTATCCATTCAACTTTGGCTTGGCGTAAAATTTGAAATATAGTATTGATTTCTCTAACAGGTAAATAATTGCAGTACAGATATTGAAAAAAGTGCGTAATTGAGAACAGGTAAGTATCAATAAGTTGAGTCAGCAGCGATGCATAGTTCCCAAAGGCTCTCGCACTTTAGTACAGTATACAACGCTGGCAGGCTTATCTTCTGTGTTCGGGATGGGTACAGGAGTTACCCTGCCGCTATGGCC
>Ga0182234_10135_pt1 | contig 29389 bp, 24 predicted proteins | sample hydfratesGB_TM_A_FD_145595 | JGI IMG/M metagenome (GOLD analysis project Ga0182234, IMG submission 145595) | Subsurface microbial communities from deep shales in Ohio, USA - hydraulic fracturing test GB_TM_A | ecosystem: Environmental > Aquatic > Deep subsurface > Shale gas/oil reservoir >...
ATAATATTCAACTTTATCATATATTATATGAAAGAAAAAGTCAATTTTTTGAACTGGTTATTTTATTTTTGATTATAATTTGATATAATTATATTGACAAAAAATTTATCAAGGGGGATTTTTATGAATAAAATAGCACAGATCGTTGATTTTGCAAGCAATTTACCAAAAGAAATTTCTGAGAAATATAACATTGTTAAAATTCCTTTTTACATTACGTTTGATGGCGAAGATTATCTTGTTCAAGGAAAGGATATATCAGATGAAGAATTCTATAACAAAATGGCAGAAAACCCTAACAAAGTTCCCAAAACAGCGGCACCTAATTCTGAAGATTGGTTCAAAGCATTTAAAGAAAAGTATGATAAAGGATTTAAAGAGTTTATAGTTACAACAATATCAAACGAATTATCTGCGAGTTACCAAAACGCTTATATAGCAAAAAACGATTTCACCAAAAAATATGAAGATTCAAAAATAACTTTAATAGATACTCGAACTTGTACGTGTGGACAAGCGGCATTGGAAATAAAAATTGCAGAATTGATTAAAAAAGGGGTAAAATCTTTTGAAGAAATATCCAAAATAGCTAAAGAATCTGTCAAAAAGACTACCACAATATTCAGTGTGAAAACATTGAAATATATGAAAGCCGGTGGAAGAATAGGTGGAGCTACAGAGTTTGTCGGCACTCTTTTGAATATAAAACCAATAAGTGAATTTGTGGATGGCGTTGTTAAACCTATAAAAGCGGTTAGAACAAGGAAAAAATCCTTAGATAAAATGGTTGATATAATAGTAGATAGAATAAAAGACCCTAAAAAAGTAATTCTCTGTACAAGGAGTGCTATGTTTGAAGAAGACGAAAATTATATGGTGGAGAAATTGAGAGAAAAATTGAATTATGAAGGTGAAATTTATTCTGGTATGTTGGGGGCGGTGATTGGTGCACATTCTGGCCCAGGTGCTATAGGGATAGGGTTCACTGAATTAGAAGAATAAACAAAAGGCATCTTAAGATGCCTTTTGTTTTACCATTTTGCGAAATGTTCTTCTGAACACCCGGGTAATTTATTTATATAGATTTTGTTGTTATATTCATCTTTGATATATCCAGAAAAATAGCCAATCATTTGGTAGATGTTGGATTTTATAATTACAAAGTTTGTTTGAGCATGTCTCTTATATACAGGAGTAAAAGTCAAATCCACTTTGTCGGTTTCTTTTGTTTTTAGCTTCCAAGGTTTTATCAAATCGTTTTTATCATAAGAAAAAATAACCTCTTCACTAATTTTAATCAAGTTTCCATCTATTACTACGGCGTTTTCTGTCATACCAGTGTTGTCTGTCCACTTTGCTCCTAAGTTTAAGCCTATTCTTTTATCTTCTGAATGTCCTCCAGCATTTGCCCAGTTCCAACTGATTTTATAAGGCCAAACACCTCTACCAAAATCAAGCGTAGCAAATGAAAAATCTTTTTTTAGTATATGCTTCTTATCATCTAATCTGATAAATCCTTCGCAAGCTAACCCTTCTTGTTTTGAAGTAAATTGAAAATGTTTTTTATCCCAAGGTATTACAACATTGAGAGTGTCGTAATCTTTTGGTTGATAAACTGTCAATTCTGCCTTAAAATGTTTTGAATCAAAATCATTTGTTTGTACTTCTATTTTTGTTTTTTCATTTTCGTAAATCATCTTTATTTTCATTTTATCGTTATCAAAGATTGTATCAGAATACACTTCATTGCTAATTTTTACGTCTTTACCAAATAATGTTGTAATTGTTTTTTCAGCAAAATATCCAGTATTAAAATCATAAAAATATATAAAAGCCATACCAGCATAGTCAAGATCGGTTATAGTAACAGAAAAAAGGCAATCGTCATTAATAAATGCCCAATAGTTCCATCTTTTCTTTCTGAAAATATGTTTCTTTAGATTTAAATTAAATATAGGACTTCTAGACCATCCTACACTTTTTTCGTTTAAATTCCCTTTTTCATCACATAAATTTACATTTTTCTTGATTTCTTTTTCTGTCATGAAATCCCCCCAAGAAATAGATTATCTTTCAATTTCTATGTAGAATGCAACACCATTTTTCTCATTTTTAGCATAAATTTTACCCCCATAAAGATTTACAATTCTTTTCACAATTGCCAAACCAAGTCCATTTTCACCCTTTTTACCTTTTTCATAAGCGAAGAAAATATTTTCGAAAATATTTTTTTCGATTTTGGGGCCGTCGTTAAACAATCTTATCACTATTGAATTGTCTGTTTCTTCCAAATTTATTTCTATTATATTATTAGCATATCTTACAAAATTTTCTAATATATTTTCAAAAATAATAGTCCATTGCTCTTCATTGGCTTTAATTTCAACATCTTCTAAATCAATATTCCATTTGATATTTTCGTTAAAATCTTTGAATCTGTCGTAAACGTCAGTTATGATATTTTTTAAATTTAGTTTGTTTTGATCTTTCTGATAACCTGATATATATTTTAGCTTTGAAAATAAAATCATGTCTTTTATCCTTTTTTCTAAAAGAAGACTTTCTTTTTCTATTACGTCTAATGAACTTTCTAAATCGTCTTTTGGAAAAATTCCATCTTTGATAGACTGTGTATAGCTTCTCATGATCATTATAGGTGTTTTGAGCTCATGAGAAATATATTGTAGTGAGGCTTCTTGTGATTTGTCATTTTCAATTAACTTTTTTCTCATTTTTTCTATAGATTCAGCTAAAGACCCTATTTCGTCTTTTCTATCGATTTCAACCTTTTCTTCCCATTGTCTCTTTGCTATTTTGTTCACAACTTTCTGTAATTTTATTAAAGGGGTGGAAAGCCTTTTTGAAAATAGAGCTGCAAAAAACATTGATACTATCAATGGAATCAAAGAACCAATTAATAATTGTTTAAAAAGAGTGTTTTCGAGTTCAACTTTATATTCATTTGGTAGGTAAGAAACCAAATAAAAACTGCTATTGTTTAAGTCAACTTCTCTGATTTTATAGTATATAACTTCATTGTTGGACGGGACTTTGTATTCGCCTTTAACTTTATCTGATTTAATATTTTCAACTATATTTTCAATAAATCTTGTATCTTGATTTATTCGATTCATACCCCGCATATTAACTATATTCATATTTTTATCCATTATGATGTGTTCTACGCTTCTTATTTCACGTAAAAGCTGACTCTCTGATGTATCTTGTCTTGAATTCATCATGTTCATAATACCAATTCTACCAGTTTCCACCACATATTTTTGAGCAGCTTCAATGTTATTGTAAGTTTCGTTGGTAAAAAAGTTTCTTAAAGCTATTCTATTTATAGTCCAAATAGAAATCAAAGTTATTAAAATAGCTACAGTGAAATAGAAAATTATCTCCCAAAAAAGAGATCTCTTTTTTATCTTCATTTTTTAACCATCCTATAACCATATCCATAAATTGTTTCTATCCCAATATCTGGCATTTTTTTTCTTAGCCGTCGAATCAAATCGTCGACAACCCTTTCAGAACCGTAATAATCATAACCCCAAATTTTTTCCAGAAGTTTTTCTCTTGAAAATGCATTATTAGCATTATTTGCAAAAAAAGCAATCATATCAAACTCTTTGGATGTTAGATCAATTTCATTATTTTTTTTATCTAACACCTTTCTTTTTGTAAAATCTATCGTATAGCTTGATATATTTATGTTTTCATCATTTTCAGTAAGATTATGTGTTCTTTGAAGGATTCTTTTAGCCCTTATAACAAGTTCTCTTGGTAAAAAAGGTTTTGCTAAATAATCATCACTTCCCATATCCAGACCAACAACTCTATCGATTTGTGCATCTCTTGCAGAAATAAAGATAACTGGTGTGTTAGGCGTTTTCTGTTTAATCTCTTTTATTATTTCATATCCATCTATATCTGGTAGCATAATATCCAAGATCCAGAGGTCTGGTTGTTCATCTATAGAAGATATAGCAGAGTCTCCATCATAAAAACTTTTGACTATCCAATTTTCTTTTTTTAAATATGAAGTTAGAACTTTGTTTAAATCTTCTTCGTCTTCTACTAAAAAAACTTTTATATCCATAAAAACCTCCTCTTAGTTAAAATGCTATGCAATTTAACTTCCAACTGAATTTGTGAAACAATTTTTCACCAGTTTCTCCAACAGAAATCTCCGATTTCTAATTATTCATTTTGCAAAAAAAGCCACTTTTTCAAGTGGCTTATATGTTTATTATATAACATTTTTATTCAATTTCTTCAGTTTCAAAATTATCTATAGTTTCTCTCATTGTATTAACAATTCTTTCTAAAATTTCTTTTATTTCTTCTTCATCATTTTGTTGATATTCAGACATCAATTCAGAATACATTCCTCTAAGCTCTAAACTGTTATTTATTCTATCTCTAATTTGTATAGGATCATCATTTGAAAAATCTCTTGTTCTTAGTTGAGTTTGTTGTTCTTCTCTTAATTGTAGTATTTCTTCTTGAAGAGAATTAAAATCCTTTGCTAACTCTGGAGAATATTTATCAATTAATAGTTCTAAAGTAACCATAGTATTTTCTCCTGCGTTTCTGAAACCATTGTCAAAACTTCCCATATTTCTTTGAATTGGCATCCGTCTGTTCATAGGCATCTGATTTCTGTTTTCAGGCATTCTGTTGTTATATCCATTCTGTAGTTGGTTGAAGTTATCTTCTTGGTAATAACCACCTCTTGTATCTGGGTTAGCCTTTGTGTTGTACCCATTTCCTCCAAAAGCAAAAATACTCAATGACAATAATCCAATAACTGCTACTAATAAAATCTTTTTCATTTTTACTACCTCCTCTTATTTTTGATTACACTAATATTGTAGTTTTTAAGTATAAAAGAATAATCAAAAATTTGTGGGAAATTGTGTGATAAATATTGTAAATTAACAAAAAAAACTCCAGACTTTAATAAGTCTGGAGTTTATGGAGCGAAAGACGGGATTCGAACCCGCGACCCCTTGCTTGGCAAGCAAGTGCTCTACCACTGAGCTACATTCGCAAATTCATGGTGCGCGAGGTGGGAGTTGAACCCACACGGATCACTCCACTGGATTCTAAGTCCAGCGCGTCTGCCAATTCCGCCACTCGCGCAATCCGAAATTCATAAAAAAAATGGTGACCCGCCTGGGATTCGAACCCAGGGCCCTTTGATTAAAAGTCAAATGCTCTGCCATCTGAGCTAGCGGGTCACATGAATGTGATTTGGTATCTGTATTCATTCGATAACCGTAAATAATTATAACTGCTCTCCAAGATTTTGTCAAGTTACAAGTTGTAACGACTTTCTTAAAATTCTAATTTAATCAATAATTGACTATCTTTCATATTCAGGGATTCTTAAATCGCTATCAGTTTTCATCAATAAAGGATAGACAATATCATTTCTTTTGATGTATCCAACGGCTATTACACTTTTATCATTTGCTATAATAAAATCATAAAATCGTTCTTCATCTGATTTGCCGTATATTTTTTGTTCGATTAATACTCCGTTTTTATTATTTATTCTTATAAAACCATTGTAATCAGGCCATTTTTCTACAGAAAAACCACCCATATATAAATTATCATTGTCTAAAACCATAGAAGTAATTCTCGATAGATTTTGAATGCTGTGACTGTCAAATTTAAGCGTTTTTATTTCTCCATTTTCTTCCAAATTTTTTATAGATTTGAAAAAAAAGTTTTGCCAAGTTGTTTTTCCGGAAGGGATTGAATAGCCCCCCACATATACGTATCCCTCTTTATCTATTATGATAGAGGCAGGATATTCATCATAATATTGATCTCCGTATTCTCCTTGGAAATTTCTTATACCGTCAGTGCTATATCTCAAAAACAATAAATCTTTTTGTTTTCTTGGGTTGGAATTTGTATTTCCCACAGTGTAAATTTGACTTCCAAACAAAAATGCATCTAAAAGTTCTTCATCATCAGATCTTCCATAGGTGTCTTCCCATATTTTAGTACCAACCTCATTTATTTCCAGTATATATGATTGTTTATTATTCTCAGTATATTTATAACCACCTATTAGGTATCCAGTAGATAATGGTTTAATAAAGCTAAAAGAACCACCAAAATTGTATACTTCTGACCATAGCTTTGACCCTGATTCGTTTATTGAAAGTATATAAGGTTTATTTTCCTTTTCGCCTACAAAGTTGATGACATTGTTAAAATAAGTAAGATCATAAAATCTTACATTACCTTTTTCTATCACTCTTTTTGATAAAACATTTCCAGAAATATCTGTTTCAAACAAAATGTTTTCTCCTGCATTGTAACCCAATATGAAATATTTATCATCTTTAAATTTAATTATTTTTGTGAAAACTACTCCTGGTTCGTCTATCTCTGTAAAGTAAGAGTATTTACTTTTTATTGGGACAGTTCCTTCTTGGTTTATATACTCATTAAAAGATGTACCATTTGCATTTCCACTGGTTACCAAATATTCTAAATTCGAATCTGGCCCTGTCAGTGCCAAGATAATATTCAAAATAAATACAAAAACTACTATCAACCCACTTGATAAAAATATGTATTTCACTATTTTTTTCATTTTATCACCTATTTTTTAAATCTGATATTGTAAGAGTTTGGATCATTCCAATTGAATTCAAAATTTATTTTTATGTTATTTTTAGTTTCTAATTCTTTTCTCACCTCTGGAGTTACATATCCAGACAGATTATGGTAAACGCTAATTATCAGTTCTTTTATTTCATGATCTTTTAGATCACTTAATGAATCCTCTATATCTTTTATCATTCTATTGTATATAACTGCTGGGGCTGCAACTCTTCCAGTTCCATGGCAAATAGGGCAAGGAGAAAAAACCAATGATTCTATAGCTGCACTTGTTCTTTTTCTCGTAACCTCTAAAAGACCTAAATGTGTGAACCCAACAATGGTAACCCTTGCTTTGTCTTTTTTACTTTCTTCAGTAATTATATTTATTATCTTTTCTCTGTGTTTAGGAACGTTCATATCAATAAAGTCTATTATTATCATTCCAGCAAGGTTTCTTAATCTCATCTGCCTTGCTATTTCGTAAGCTGCTTCTTTATTAGTTGAAAAAGAAGTTTCTTCAACATTTTTCCCTTTTACGTTACTTGCTGAATCAACATCTATGACTGTCAATGCTTCTGCTTTATCTATAGTTATAGTACCCCCAGATTTTAGAGGTATTTTTCTTGCAAAAATGTCTTCTAATTGTTCATATATATTTTTGTAGTTAAACGAATCTCTATCGTATAACTCAAGTGCAGGTTTTTGTTCGAATTCTGTCAAGATATTTTGTATTTTATTGTATAGATTCCTCGAATCGACGACTATTTTTACTGTTTTATTGTCCATTCTTTCTCTTACAATGTATTCAACAAAATCTTCTTCAGAATAGAGTAGATCTGGTTTGCTTGTTTTGTTGAATTTAATTACAATATCCCTCATCAAATTTCTCAGCTGAAGGACTTCTTCTTCAATTGTTTCTCTGTCAACTCCCTGACAATTCGTTCGAAATATCAAACCTTCTGTTTCGTAAATAACGTCTTCTGCAATTTCTCTTATTCTATCTCTTTCGTCTTGGTCTGTTATTCTTCTTGATATACCAATACTACCCTCTCCATATGGCATGTATACTACGTATCTACCGGGAAGGTTTATTTGCATAGATAGTTGAGGACCTTTTCTATTTGTTCCATCTTTTCTGACTTGAACTAAGAGCATGTCTCCTTTTCTGTATTCATTAGGTAGTCCAACAAGATCTTTAAACCTTAAAAATCCGTTTTTTTTCATGCCTATATTAACAAAAAAGGCCTCAAGACTTTTCACTTCATTTTCTATTCTACCTGAAAATATTTTTCCTGAATTTCTATCTGCTTCCATATCTTCAAAAAATATCTCAGATAATTCGTCTCCTTCTAATAATGCAACCCTAACTTCCTGATCAGAATCAGAAAAAACAAGGGTTCTTTGTATTTTTTCTTGCTGCATATTTTATCCCCTTTGTAATCTTTTCAATGATAATTCTACCACAATTATTTACGTGTTTAAGGAAAAATTAAAAAAATGTAGACGTTTTTACGTCTACATTCTAATTTTTTTCATATATTTCATATATACTTTTAAATTCAAGGTGATTTTCTTTAAATATTTTTAGTATTTTAGGGTCAAAATGTGTTGGCTGAGTTTTTATATCTCCTTCCACTATTATTTTATAAGCTTCTTCGTGTGATAAAGCAGGTTTGTAAGTTCTTTTGCTTCTGAGAGAATCATATACATCAGCTAAAGCAACAATTCTTGCTTCAAGCGGTATATTTTCACCAGATAAACCATAAGGATAACCAGAACCATCGAATTTCTCATGATGGTATAAAGCTATATTTTTAGCAAAAGAAAATTCGTCATCTTCATCCAAGATTTCTGCAGCATAAAGAGTGTGTTTTTTCATCTCTTCGTACTCATCAATAGTCAAACGTCCTTCTTTGTTCAATATTTTTTTGTCGATCATCAATTTTCCGAGGTCGTGAAGAGGAGAATAATAAAATATATTATTTGTAAAAAAGCTGTCTTTACCCAATTTTTCAGCTATTAATTTTGAATAATCTGCTACTCTTTCTATGTGTTTCCCTGTGATATCGTCGTATTTTTCAGCTATTTTAGACAATTTTTTAGAAAAAGCAATATAAGAACCTTCTAATTTGTTGTATGTAAGTTCTAACTCTTTGTACAAATTTTCCAGTTCGTCGTTAGAAGACGAAATTTCTTCATATGAAGCGCTTAAATTTTCAATTAATTCAATAAATTCTCTGACAGCCAGTTCCTCTACTTCTCTCAATTCCTTAAGTTCTTGAAATTCATAATTTTTGTTTTTAATTTTTTCTAAAATTGAATCAAATTGAACTTCGGGTATGATTTTCATGCTTTGGTCATCTAACAATCTTAATTCATTAAGTAAAATTTCAATGGATTCTATCATGTCTTCGTATTCGTCCTCAAAATTTTGTAAAAGTTTCACAGTTTTTTTCTTAGAATTTAGATTCCATATAATCATAGCCAAGGTTATAATTGAAGCTATAAAAAGAAAATATACTTGTAAAGTAATATTCAAAGAAGTTACTACTTTTATACCGCCATAACTATTTTTGTCATTCAAATAAAAATTAAAATCAGAGAAGGTTAAATGATTAATGTCATTATATTTCATATTCTTTTTAAAAATTCCGTTTGTAAGAATTCTCCCATTTTTATCAAATGAAGAAAATAGAACGCTTTCATTATTTAATTTCAATGATTCCATTTTAATTTTACTTAGAGAATAACCATCACTAAAACGCGATGCCAAATAAATTTCATCTTTATTTGAATATAGATAATAATCATTTCCATTAAAAGTGAATGGATCAATCTTTTTCTCTTCTAAATTATTTGGTATTGTTTTAATTATATTCATGTTTAGATCATAAAAATATACTTCTGAGAAAAATGATTCAAGGCTTTTATATTCTGAATATTTCTTAGCGCTTGATAACTTTTGCCTGTAATCTTCTACAGTTTTTTCAAAATTTTCTAAATTATTTGAAGAAACTGTACTCAAAGTAGTAGAAAATATGGCAAGCACTAAACCCCAAAAAATTATTATGGTAGCAACTAAAAAATAATTCTGTAAGGATATATTTCTTACAGTTCTTTTAAAAATTTGTTTAAACTTCATATTATACTCTCCCAAGAAAAATTGATAATGAAAATTATTTCACACAATTTTATTATAACATATCACTTGATAGATTTAAAAAAATCTATTAATTTTTTAAGCCTTTTTATTCTTAAATTATCTTCAAAATTTTGGGCCTTGTCTAATGAAAATTCTAAATATTTTATATTTCTATCTATGGAAGTTTTTTCATTTCTTTTCATGCTGAATTCATCTGAAATAAATGTAGATTTTAAAATATTTAAAGGTAATTCAGTAACGATTCTTTCATGATAAGGATCAAAAATTATTTTGTTATAAGCTTCTTTACTAACGATTCTATCTCCAAAAGAATTGATTATTTTCATTTTTTTTGAAGAAGTACTTGAGAGCTTATTTAGATGGTTTTTTTGGACTTCTTTGAAACAGTTTTTACAATATTCAATATGCTTAACTATACCGTCCTCTATTATTGTCTGTTGTATATCAGAATCTTTAGAGTTACACAAATTACAAGCCAAAATGCTACACCTCTTATATTAAAAAATCACCATTATATTTATTCATGCTTTTTTCTAAATTACCTTCTAAAATCATGCCAATCGCATTTGATACTTCATCTAAAATTTTATACAAATCGTAAATTTCTTCTTTTGAAAATTTTGACAAAACGAAATCAGCCAAATCAATATAATCTGGCTTCTTTCCTACACCTATTCTTATTCTCGGGAAATTCTTGGTGCCTAAAACCTTAATTATACTTTTCATACCATTGTGCCCGCCATCTGAGCCAGTTGGTCGGATTCTAATTTTTCCAAAGTCTAAAGCCACATCATCATATATAACGACAATGTTTTCAGGATCTGTCATTCCATATTTCTTAAACAGTTCAGGGAAAATTTGTCCACTAAGGTTCATATAAGTCATAGGTTTAACCAGGATAAAGTCGTTAGTTTCTAAAGCCTCAAAAGTTCTACCAGAAGTTTTTTTAAAATCTATAAATTTGTTGTTCTCAACATATTGATCAATACCTAAAAAGCCCACGTTATGTCTTGTAAAGACATAACGTGGACCGGGATTACCTAATCCAACAATTATTTTTTTCATTTATAATTATTCTTCTGTTTCTTCTTCTGAAGATTCTTCGATTACTTCAGGTTCTAACAATTCTTCTTCAGCTTCGGCTTCAGCTTCTAATTCTTCGATTGATACTCCTGGTTTTGTTATAGTTACTAATAGTTCATCGTCTTCTAATAAGTAGTGGGCGCTTTCGGGTAATTTATCTTTTATGTCTTTAGCGAAAATATGATCGTTGATTTCTAAGTCAGAAATATCAACAACAATTTTTTCTATAACGTCACTTGGTAAGATTTCAACTGGGATATCGTGAACTAATACGTCTAACACTCCACCGTCTCTTTCTACACCAATAGGAGTACCTTCTACTTCAAAAGGAATATGCAATGTCATTACATGTCCTTCTGATGGAACATAGAAGTCACCATGAATAGGTTTATCGGAAACTTTATGTCTTTGAATAGTTTTTAAGAATGTTGTAATTTTTTCTTTTCCTTCGATATCTATTTCGATTATCGTTGTTTCACTAACGTGATCTAATAAAGATTCGAATTCTCCAAAAGGAATTGCAACATGTCTATTTTTTTCAAGCCCAGGTCCGTAAACTTCTGCAGGGATGTATCCTTCTCTTCTCCAAACGTTTGCTTTTTTCTTTGTGTCTCTTTCGACTACTTCAAGATTAAATCTTCTTGCCATCGTCTTATACCTCCTAAAAATATTTTATTTATCTAAACAGTATACTTACTGAAAGATTTTTTCTGATTCTTACCACGGCTTCTCCAAATAATGGAGCTACGGATAGAATTTTAAATTTGTCAGGCAATTTATCATGATATATTGTATCAGTTACTATGATATTACTTAACTGTGAATTTTGCATTTTGCTTACAGCATCTTTTGATAATATGCCATGAGTGGCACATGCAGTGACTTCTTTAGCTCCTGCATTTAAAAGGGCTTCAGTTGCACCTATAATAGAACCGCCTGTATCTATTAAATCATCAAAAAGAATACATTTTTTGCCTTGAACTTCCCCAATAACATTCACTATTTCAGCAACGTTGTCTTTTGGTCTTCTTTTATCCAAAATAGCTAAAGGAGTGGAAATCTTTTCAGCAAATTTTCTTGCTCTTTTTACCCCTCCAACATCTGGAGAAACAACTATATATTCTTCAGGGTCCATTTCTAAATCTTCTGTAAAATAATCTGCAAATACTGGGAAACTCCATAGATTGTCTAACGGGATATCAAAAAAACCTTGGATTTGTTCAGCATGTAAATCAATTGTGACAACTCTGCTTGCACCCGCTGTTGTCAACAAATTCGCCATTAACTTTGCAGTTATAGGGTCTCTTCCTCTTGCTTTTCTATCTTGTCTCGCATAACCATAATATGGCATTATAACTGAAATAGATGCTGCAGAAGCTCTTTTTAAAGCATCTATCATAATCAACAATTCCATCAAGTTTTCATTTACAGGTTGTGAAATAGACTGAATTAAATAAACATCATATCCCCTAACAGTTTCGTTGATTTTGACATTAATTTCTCCATCAGAAAAGGTAGTTACCTCACAATCACCTAATCTTGTACCCATATATTCAACGATCTTATTAGCTAATGCAGGGTTTGAATTACCAGCAAAAACTTTCATTTCTGAACGCCCGACTAATGACACGGCTAAACTCTCCCTTCTCACTTTTTGAATTTAGACTTCCCTTCTTTTATTACTTGCTTTGCACGTCCAAACGCCAAAGAATTTTTAGGTATATTTTTAGTGATAACAGAACCAGCAGCTACAGTCACATTTTCTCCAATTGTAACTGGTGCAACTAAAGAAGAATTGCTTCCTATAAAAGTTCCATTTTCTATTTTTGTTTTATGTTTATTAATTCCATCATAGTTACAGGTGATGGTTCCAGCACCAATATTAACCCCTTCTCCAATCTCAGCATCTCCAAGATAGGTTAAATGTTGTGCTTTTGAACCTTCGTGAACATTTGCTTTTTTAGTTTCAACATAGTTTCCAATCTTCACTTTATCTTCTAATATAGTACCAGTTCTAAGTCTGGCAAATGGTCCAACAGAAACATTGTCTTTCACAATAGCTTCTTCACATTCTGACCTAATTATATTTGAATTATTTCCAATTTTAGAATTTTTTATTCTTGTCATAGGACCGATGATACAATCTTCACCTATTTGGGTAGCGCCGTAAATATAAGTTTGAGGATAAATTATCGTGTCAATTCCAATTTGTACGTCGGGTGAAATATAAGTTGACTCAGGATCTATTATTGTAACTCCATTAAGCATTAATTCTTTTAGCTTGTTTTCTCTGGCTTTTCGTTCTAATTGAGATAGTTGAATTCTGTTGTTAACACCAGTTACCTCTGTAATATCCTTTATTTTGTGGGTTTGGACTTTTTTAAAATGTAAAAATGTATCAGGTAAATAGTACTCTTTTTGAACGTTGTTGTTGTTAATCTTTTTAAGAGCTTTTTTCAACTCATCAATATTGTAAACAGCTATTCCACTGTTAATTTCTTTAATGTTTAATTCTTCATCGCTACAATCTTTGTGTTCAACAATCTTTTTAAAGTTTCCGTCACTATCTCTGACTATTCTCCCATAACCTGTTGGATCATCTAAATCAACGGTTAATATCGTTGCAGAGTTTTTGTTATTTCTGTGTTTAGATATAAGCTCTTTCAAAGTTCCTTCTGAGATGAGTGGAACATCTCCGTATAATACTAAAAGTTCTTCTCCTACTAAAAAATCTTCTGCAGACATGACTGCATGTCCAGTACCCAGCATTTCTTTTTGTTCAAAAATCTCTATGTCCTCATCTACAATGGTTTTCACGTTTTCTATGCCGTGTCCTAAAACAACTGCAATTTCAGAAGTAAGTTTTTTAGAAGTATCTATAACCCAATTTAACATTGGTTTTTCCAATATTGAATGCATAACTTTTGGCATTTTGGACTTCATTCTTTTGCCCATCCCAGCTGCCAGTATCAAAATTTTCATCAATACACCCCCATATTAACATTTTTATCTGTATTTAAAGTTACCATATAGTAGCGATAAGTTAATATGTTTTATAGCCTATTTAATTTCAGCCAAACAAATTTTAATTAACTCTTCTACTGGTTTATTTTCTGTGTCTACTTTTTTGAGAACTTTCAATATTTTTCCTCTATCAAACCCAAGAGCTTCCAAAGCTTCTATGACATCAGTTGTGTTATCGTTTACCTGCTTAATTTCATATCCTTCAAATTCACCATTCAGCTCAGATATAATTCTTTCAGAAGTTTTTTTACCTATACCAGGTAAGCTGGATAAACCTTTTATATCACTGTTTTCTATCATCATGGCTATATTTTCTGCGTCATTTGTAAAGGTTATTTTTGCGGCTGTTTTAGGACCTATTTTCGAAACTTTTTTTAAAGATTGGAAGACTTTTTCTTCTATTTGATCTTTGAAAGTATATAAAGCTATGTTATATTCACTCATCTCAAAAGAAGCATAAAAATTGTAAGTCTCGCCTATTACAACATCTTTGGTTATTCTAAAAGAAGGGAAGGCCTCTAAAGTTAGTGCCCCTACTTCTATCAATATTGAATCTTTTTCAACGCTTATAACTTTTCCCTTAATTTTTTTAAGCATTTTTATCATCTCTTTTATTCAATAAAAGGCCTTTAATATAACCCACAAGATACAAAGAACCAGTTACAAAATAATAGTCGTAACTTTCTTTTAGAAAATGTTCAAATGCTTTTTCAGTATTTTCAATATATTCAATAACTGTTTTTGAGTGTTTTTGAAGTTCTTCTCTAACATTTTTAGGATTAACACTTCTATGAGAAGGAACCGATGTCACTATTATTTTTTCAAAAATAGATGGAATTTCTTCTACCATTTCTGAAATATCTTTATCGTCTAAAATACCTATTAAGGCAATTTTTCTTGAAAAAGGAGTGTATAGAGAAACAGTTTTTTTCAGCATTTTTATCCCGTCTACATTATGGGCTCCTTCTAAAATAATTCTTTTGTTATTATACTCTATTAGTTCAAATCTGCCTTCCCAAGAATAAGTTTTTAAAGATTCTCTGAGTTTTGTTTCGTCTAAATTCATTTGGTTTTTTTCACAAAAAGATTCGGCAGCAGCTATAGCTACAGAGAGATTATGTGGTTGATAAGAACCGTTACTCTTGAAAACCAAGTCATCGTAAGTTTTCGATATTCCAGAATAATTGATCATATTCCAGTTCATAGAATATCTTGTTTTACTGAATTTAAAGTCTTTATCATACTCATATAATTTAAGAGCATCAACAGATTTTGCCTTTTCTTTTATTACTTTTTTAGGAGATTCCGGGATATCTCCCAAAACGACTATGTTACCTTTTTTTATAATACCCGCTTTTTCTCCGGCTATGGCTTCAAGAGTGTCACCTAAAATTTTTATATGGTCTTTTTGAATTGTTGAAATGACAGAAACATCAGAATCAACAACATTTGTAGAATCCAGACGCCCTCCAAGCCCAACCTCCATTATTGCAAGTTCTACTTTATTATCTGCAAAATACTTTAGAGCCATGGCAGTTATGATCTCAAAGAAAGAAGGTTCCATTTCAGGATCGGTTTCTTTCAAACTATGGATGGCTGGTTCTATTTCTTGGTAAACTTTTACAAACTCTTCTTTTGATATTTTTGAGTTGTTTATGTTTATCCTTTCGGTAATTGAAACCAAATGTGGAGATATAAAAGAACCAGTTTTCAAACCCTGGCCGGAAAAAATAGTGGCCAAAGCCTTTGTTATACTTCCTTTTCCATTCGTCCCTGCAACGTGTATTACTTTGAAGTTCTTATGAGGATTTCCTATAGCTTCAATTAATTTTTGGATTCTTTCGAGTCCCAATTTTATTTTTACATTTCCCGCTCTTCTACCATACAAAGTATTGACCAGTTGATCAAAGTTCATTTAATCAATCTCCTTAATTAATGTTTCGAGTTTTTTCACTTGATATTTCGCATCTTCATATTTTATTTTTGCCTCTTCTACTACTTCTGGGTCAGCTTTTCCCAAGAAATTTTTGTTATTTAATTTTTTCTCAAATTTATTAACTTCTTTTTCTAATTTTTGGATTTTTTTGTTTAACCTGTCTTTTTCAGCATCTACATCTATCATATCTCCCAAAAGAACGTACGTTTCAACGTTTTCATCTACGTATGCTGTTGCTGATCTTTCTTTTTTAGCATCTGTTTTATCTAAATTTTCGAGGTTAGCCAATTTTAATATTTGATCCTGTGCCCCTTCAATCCAATCGTTATCTGATAATATTTTGTATTCTGCCTTTATCTTTTGTGATTGGGGGATATTCATATCCGCTTTAACGTTTCTTATCCCTCTAATAACCGACATTATATCGTTGAATCTGTTTTCTTCTTTTTCAAATATTTCTTCTTTTGTTTCTTTTGGCCATTTAGATATAATTAATAATTCATCTTCTTTTATAGATGGAATAGCTTGCCACAATTCTTCTGATAAATAGGGCATAAATGGATGCAACAATCTCAAGGCATTATCAAATACTTTTACAAGAACATTTTGGGCTAATTTTTTGCTTCTGCCTTCAGAATTCAATCTCTCTTTTATAGATTCTATATACCAATCGCAAAGCTCACTCCAAACAAAATCATAAATAGCTTTTGCGGCATGGTTGAAATTATATGTTTCTATACCTTCTGAAACACTTTTTATAGCTCTATTCATCCTTGTCAAAATCCATTTATCTTCAAGGTGAAGTTCATCATAATCATATTCTATAGACTCAAAATCGTTTAGGTTTAAAAGTGCAAATCTTGTTGCATTCCATATTTTGTTTGCAAATTTTGAATACGGTTCAAAAGATTTTTCGTCTAATTTAATATCTCTGCCTTGAGCTGCTAAAATTGATAATGTAAATCTCATAGGATCTGTTCCATATTTATCTATAATATCCAAAGGGTCCACTCCGTTACCCAGAGATTTAGACATTTTTCTTCCCTTTTTATCTCTTACAAGAGGAGTTATGAATACGTGTGAAAATGGTTTTTCCCCCATGAATTTTTCACCCATCATTATCATTCTTGCCACCCAGAAGAAAATTATGTCAAAAGCTGTGACTAATGTTCCGGTTGGATAGAATCTCTCAACATCTTCTGTTTTTTCAGGCCAGCCGAGTGTTGAAAAAGGCCAAAGAGCTGATGAAAACCAAGTATCTAAAACATCTGGATCTTGAGTTAAATTGTTTGATCCACATTTTGGACATGATGTTGGGTCTTCTTCAGAAACGATAGTTTCACCGCATTCATCACAATACCAAACAGGGATTCTATGTCCCCACCAAAGTTGCCTTGAAATACACCAATCTCTGATTTCGTTCATCCAGTTAAGATATACTTTTTTCCATCTTTCAGGAAAAAATTGAATTTCATCTTCTTCTACTGCTTCTATAGCTTTTTTGGCAAGAGGTTTCATTTTTACAAACCATTGATCCATCAAGAATGGTTCAACTATAGTATCACATCTATAACAATGGCCAACTGAATGTTTGTGTTCTTCTACTTTTTCTAAATAACCTTGTTCTTCAAGATCAGCTACAATTTGTTTTCTGGCCTCAAATCTATCCAGTCCTGCATATTTTCCGCCGTTTTCGTTTATCTTAGCTTTTTCGTCCATTATTTGAATTCTTTCTAAATTATGTCTTAAACCGATTTGGTAATCGTTAGGATCATGAGCTGGGGTAATTTTTACAAATCCAGTTCCAAATTCTGGATCAACATATGGATCTCCAATGACTTCAAGCTCTCTATTAACCAAAGGAAGTATAACTTTCTTTCCTATCATATGCTTGTGTTTTTCATCTGATGGATGTACGGCTATTGCAACATCACCCAACATTGTTTCAGGCCTTGTGGTTGCTATAATTATAAAATCATCTTCACCTTTTAAAGGATATTTTATATACCAAAAGTGTCCGTTATCATCTTTATGTTCTACTTCATCGTCTGCAAGAACTGTCCCACAACTTGGACACCAATTAACGATGTACTTTCCTTTGTATATAAGCCCTTCTTCATAAAGATCTACAAAAACCTTTCTAACAGCTTTGTTTAGACCCTCATCAAGAGTGAATCTTTCTCTTGACCAATCTACAGAAGCCCCCATAGCTTTTAGCTGTTTTCTAATGTAATCTCTGTATTCGTTCGCCCAATCCCACACTTTTGAAACAAATACGTCTCTATCATATTCTTCTTTTCTTTTGCCTTCTGTTTTTTTAAGATGTTTTTCAACAACATGCTGAGTTGCTATGCCAGCATGGTCTTCACCAGGGATCCATAAAGTATCCTTGCCTTTCATTCTGTAATATCTTGTTAGTATATCCTGTAAAGTTAAATTTAAAGCATGACCTATATGTAATTTACCAGTTATATTAGGTGGCGGAATGACTATTGTGAATGAATCTTTGCCTTTATTTTGAGGTTTAAAAGCACCTTTTTCCATCCATTCTGAGTACCATTTTTTCTCTAACTCATGTGGAGTATATCTCTTACCTATGTCCATTAAATTGCCTCCTCTAAATGTTTTTATATTAATCTAATAATTTTTTTCTTTCCCATAAATTTGTAAAAGCTGTGGATATTGCTATCCCTATTACTATACCAAATGCTCCAACAAATGTTTCGTAAGCATAACGTGACGCTGTATCAAGGTTTCCTTCTATAAAACTCTGAAACGTGAAAAAAGCAGGAGCTCCAGGTACCAAAGGTATAATTCCAGCGGCGATGAAAGGATGAACATTTGTGTTCAAAATATATGAAAAAAAATAAGACAAAAGTCCTATGCTTAATGAAGATATTATAATCGCACTTTCATAACCAAATTTTAAATTCACCAATTCATACAATGTCCAACCTATTGCACCGGTGAGCGCTGCAAAAAAGATACTTTTTTTGGGGGTTTTAAATATTACGGCAAATCCACCCGTTGCAAAAAAAGAAAAAAAGATTCTTAAAAGCATAAAATTACCTCCATATTGCTGTAGCAATACCTGCTCCCAAAACCAAAGCACCTAATATAAAAACTGATTCAACTAATTTTGATACACCAGAAACTAAATTTCTATCTCCTATTTCCATTATAGCATTAGTTAATAAAAGACCAGGGACAAAAACCATAATAGCTCCAGCCAATATTGGATATGTTCTAATTTCAGTAAATAAATTGAAAACTTCTATTATAGAATAAATTGAGAATCCTGCTATAAAATCTCTTAAAATTTTATTTTTCAAATTAATGGTAACATAATAAACAGTTGTACCTACAATACCAGATATGAAAGATTCTAAAAGATTTCCCTTGAAAACAAAAGAAAATGAAAAAGAAGCGATAAAAACTGCTATAATTAAAAGTGAAAAAGAATGTACCAGATTTTTATTTTCATATTTAATTCTTTTTATTTCGTCTCTTATGAATGTAAAAGGTGGCTTTTCTTTTAGAATTTTTTTTATAAATGATTCCCAAATAGAAAGCTTTTCAAAATCAATAGATGTATAGTTTATTCTTTCTATCCTCGTTAAAGATTTACCAGTTCTGTCAATAACAGTTATATATAATACAGTTCCTATTGAAGCAATTTGAACATCTAATTCATAAGTTTTTCCTATTTGTGTTATATAATTTTCAATTTCAGTTGCATTAGAACCATAGTAATAAAGTTCTCTTGCTAAATCCATAAAAGTATCCACAATTCTTTCTAAATGCAAGGTAATCCCCCCATAAGGATGTGTTTACATGAAAAGTTTTGCTGATAAAGTATCAAAATCATTATATTTTAATTATATTATTTTTTCCATTGTGATGGTTTTGATAATTTTTATAGCCACCTATGGAATTATAAAACAAAATGTTCAAAACAATCTAAATATTCTTTTTAAAAATAAAGAAGATTTCATAAATAATTATTATCTTGATATGACAGACGAATTTTTTTCTTACATGTTAGGAACTAATCAAGAAATTGAAAACATTGATTTCGTCTATAACCTGGATAACCTATCTTTTGTTAAGACTCCCGAGACCCAAAGTTCTTTTAGTTTTTCATATGAAGATTTATCTAAACAAATATACGTAAATGATTCAAATCAATTATACCTTATAAATTGGCAATATTTTGATACTAAAAGGTATATATACGGGGTTAGTCTCGAAAATTTGAACAAAGCTTTAAATTCTGAAGGCCAAACTGGTGATTTTATTTCTGTTATCAAATACAATGATCGCTATATAATTCCCAATTCGGTTGTTTTCAAATCAAAGTTAGAAAATATTCTAAGTGAGTATCCTTCAAAGATCTCTCTCGAAAATAATTCCTATGAAGTTTTATATGGAAATATTAGAAGTTTTGATTTTTTTCTTCTATATAATTCAACAGTTTTATTACAATTAAGGAATACTTTAATTATAATAGCTGCTATATTTTTAGTTTTGGGATTTTTAATATCGAGGACAAACATACAGTACATTAAATCACAGATTTCCGAACCGATAACCTCTATTGTAAATGGGATAAAAAATGTAAAAAATAACAGAAGCAAAGAAATAATTTATTCTGAAGATGACGAATTCAGACTTATAAAAGATGAGTTTAACTCTTTATACAAAAGTTTATCAAAAACGATTAAAGAGCTGGAGATTTCAGAAAATAATTTAAAAAAGAACTCTGAATTTAAAAGCAATATATTGAAAATTTTGTCTCATGAAATCAGGACTCCTATACATACAATCATGGGGTTTTCAGATATTTTACAAATGAAAATAGATAGTGAAGAAGACAAAGAAAATTTGAGAACAATTAAAAAATCATCTGAAGATATATTGAATAAATTTGACAGGTTGTTTGAAAGGTCTAAAATTGAGTCAGAGTCAGATGAGATAAAATTAAAACTTTCTAAATTCAATATTTTAGATGTGATATTTGAAGTATCTTCAAAATACGAATCTATGTGTAGAAAAAAGGGGATTAAATTGAAAATATATGAAGAAAACCTTGAACAAATAGGAGATTCTCTTTTGGATTATAAAAAAGTTAAAAGGATTTTTGAAGAAGTAATAGATAATGCTTACAAGTTTACCGATGAGGGCGAGATAACAATAAGTGTTGAAGACGAGGGCGATGAAATAGAAGTTTCTGTAAGAGATACTGGAATAGGAGTAAAGACAGAAAATATGGATTTAATCTATGATAGTTTTTTCCAAACGGAAAACTATTTGAGCAGAAAAAAAGATGGTTTAGGGATCGGCTTGAGTATCGTGAAAAGCTATGTTACTATGTTGGGGGGGCAAGTATTTTTAGAGCCTTTAGATGAGGGGACTTTGGTAAAAGTTTCTTTCCCTAAGGGTATAAACAAACAAAAGATAAGTAATATAGACCCTTTAGAAGACATAAAAAATGCGCAGAAAATTATAGAACAAAATGATTTAAAAAGGGTTTTAAACATAATAAGCAATACTCTTGAAAACATCGTTAAATCCACTTCTGAAGATAGCGTCTATAGCAACATGGTTGAGCTGCAAAGCATTTTTAAATCAAATAACTTTGTAAATAGTTATGAAATAAACACAGAAATATTGAACTCTTTAAAAGAAAAAGAAACAAGAGAAATTATCGATTATTATAAAGAGTTTAAAAATGTTTATGAAACTGTGAGCTATTCTTTGTAGAAATCATATTGTGAGTTGTATAGGTAAAAACAAGTTGTAACTCTATAAAGATAATATAATAAGAAATTTTACTATAAACCTAAATCCATCAAATAATTAATCTTCAGAATATTAACTGTTAATTAATGTTTATTTTACCTTTAGTTGTTGAAATCTCCTTTTTGTTTTGATATAATTTTTTTCGGATATAGATTCCGGCTTAGCTCAGCGGTAGAGCGGGTGGCTGTTAACCACTAGGTCGGGAGTTCAAATCTCTCAGCCGGAGCCAAGAAAAAGAGTCTGCTTTTGCAGACTCTTTTTTTAATATATTGTATATGATATAATTTATCGTGGATGGTAAACAATTTACCATCCAAAAACATCATTTCATAAAGGAGATGAAGAATATAAGAAGGTGTAAAAATGAATAACTTATTTGTGTTCATGGATTATCAGAATCAGCCTGTTGATCCAGAATTAGTAACACAAAAGCTTAACGATTATGGAAAATTGGTTGGAGGAAAGGCGTATGGGCACTGGTCGAAATTTCCTGCAACAATGTTTTCTTTTTCAAGGCACGGTATTGAATTGATTGAAATGCCCGAAGATGGTTTCGGAAACAAGAAGGGTAATGACATTAAATTAGCGGTAGACGCAATGGAAACTATGTTTTCATTACCACATGTAGGGGATTTCGTGTTAGTTACAGGAGATGCTGACTTTGTACCTCTTGTAAAAAAATTAAGGACTTATGGAAAGTCAGTAATTGTAATAGGTAGAAGTAAAAATACTTCTCCCGATATGCAATTGTCTGCGGACACTTACATACCTTACGAAGAAATTGTTAAGTCTGAAAAGATAAATTCTACAGATTCTTTTGATGATATTGTTGAAGAAATCATCAAAATAATGGAAGAAAAGAATTTACAACCAGATGAAATAGTTATAAAAAGAATAATTACGGGTATGGGGATTTATTACGGCACTTTTGGTTACAAGACAATGGCTTCTTTTATAAAAGATATTCAAAAAGAAGTTAAGAAAATAATTTTAAAAGAAGTAGAATATTCTGAATATGAAGAAAACTACATGAGATTCCTTGAAAGGTTGGTTGCTACAAGTGATTTAGCTATGGATGTAGAAAAACTTGCAAAATCAGCAAAACAAAAACATCAATGGATAGCTAAAAACTCCAGCAGTGAAACGCTTAATCATTTCATAATGCAGATGATAAGCAATGGAAGGCTTAGACAAAACAAGAAGGGGTTTTTATATGTTCCTGCTCCAAGAAGATGGGAGATAAAATACGATAAGATTCTTCCTTATCCAGAATTGAGAGAAAAATTTACAAAACATGTTTATGACCTATTCACAAAGGGTAAAGTGTCTACTATATCAGATGCTCTTCACAGAGCAAAAGATGATCTAAATTTAACAAATAAAGTTATAGGTTCTTTTGGGATAGCATTAAAGTTTTCAGGGATGTTCTTAGGGCCTGATGGGTCTGATTATGTTAGTTTGAAAACACCTGTAAAACTTAACGGTAGCTTTGACGAGTTCAAAATTTCTTTAGATACTTTTTATGTAAAAAGAATTTTAAAAGATGAAGATATACATGAAAATTCACTTCCAATAGTTTCAAAATATGTTTTTGATGAATCAAGTCCAAATCCAGTTAAAAAAGTTTTGGATTATCTTGTGAAAGCAAAAGAAGTCAAACTTGAAAAAAGCTATTACAAATATTACAAATAAAGCATTAGCAACCATTGAATTATGATGGTTTTAGTATTAGAAAAATATTTTATGATTTATAAGAATAAAGCTGGCTTTTTAGCCAGCTTTATTATATAGTGTTTAATATTTTTTTGCTTCTATTATTTCATTTTTATATTTTTTATAAGAAGGAAATCCTTTTTCTTCAGCGATTTGCAGATGATTTTCAATATCATAATCTACCCTTTTAAATTCAGTTTCCATATCTTTATCCTTTCTGATATCGAGAACTATGAAACTTGCCTTAGGAATCTCGTCAAAAGGAAGCCCTACACTTCCAAAGTTAATTATCTTTTTACCGTTTATTTCCTTGTAAAAGTATTGATGAGAATTACCACACAATAAGACATCTTCTTCAACATTCTTCAGCATTTCTTCAATTTCTTTATCTGTTCTTTTTGAATCAATAACATCATTATTTGATATTGGAGATCCGTGTACGCATAAGAAACTTTTATCAAATATTTCAAAAGAATCTTTCTCAGGTAATCTACTTAAAAATCTAAGGTTATTATTGCTAAGTTCATTTTTTGCAAAAAGAAAATATTCATAGGATTCTTTTTGTAGTTTGTTTTCTATTTGATTGATTTCTTTTAAATTAAACCATTCATCTGTATTACCTTTAAGCCAAATATATGGCTTTATTTGTTTCATAAATTGAAAACAATCTTTAGGTTCTGGCCCTTTTAAAACCAAATCCCCCAAAAACACTATTTCATCAATATCTTCTGTTTCAATAGCGGACATAACAGCACTAAGAGCTTCAAAATTTCCATGAATATCCGACATAACAGCTATTCTCATAAAATCACCTCTCGTTTATATCATAACTATTATACATTTTTTAAAAAATTAAAAAAATGTTGTATAATTAGATAAAATTAGTTAGGAGGATGAACTATGAATTTGAAAAATTTAACCATTAAAAAAATACAAAAAATGTTTGAGGGAAATGAGCTTACATCAGTAGAATTAACGGAATTTTACTTAGGTAGAATTGCTAATTACAACGGAAGATTGAATGCAATAATAGAAATAAATCCAGATGCTTTAGATATCGCCTTTAAAATGGATCAAGAGAGAAAAAATGGGAAAGTAAGAAGCCCACTTCATGGAATACCTTTTGTTATTAAAGCCAATATTGACACTGGAGATAAAATGAGGACAAGTGCAGGAGCCATTGCATTAAAAGACAATTATGCTGAAAAAGATGCTCATATTGTGAAACTTTTGAGAAAAGCTGGGGCTGTATTGTTGGGAAAGGCCAATTTAAGCGAATTTGCAAATTTCATTTCTTTTAACCTTCCAAACGGATTTTCTGCTGTTGGAGGGCAAACGAAGAACCCATATGGAGATTACGATACAGGTGGTTCGAGTTCTGGTTCTGGAGTAGCTGTAGCAGCAGATTTTTGTACTTTTGCAATAGGGACTGAAACATCAGGCTCTATTCTTTCTCCCGCAAGTTCAAATTCTTGCGTTGGACTAAAACCAACAACAGGAAGTATTAGTAGAACAGGGATAATCCCTATATCACACAGTCAAGATACTGCAGGGCCCATCACTAGAACAGTTGAAGATGCTTACTTGGTTTTCAAAGAAGTAGTTGGATACGACAAAAAAGATGTTAAAACAATTATTGCTAAAGATTATAATTTAAAAAGAAAAGAAAAAAAATCTTTTAAAAACAAAAAGTTTGGATATCATAAAACTATAATAAACTATCTTAGTGAATCTCAAAAAATAGTTTGGGAAGAATCTATAAAAATGTTGGAAGCAAATGGTGCAGAGGTAATACCTTTTGAATATGAGGATATGAATAGAATATCTAATATAAACACATTGCTCTATGAATTTAAATACGGAATAAACAATTATTTGAAAGATAAAAAATTGGAAGTTAAGAGTCTTACAGATGTAATAAAATTCAACCAAAGAAACAGAAAAGCTATTCCATATGGTCAATCTATATTGCTAAAAGCAAACTCAACCTCAGGATATTTAAAAGAAAAAGAGTATTTGGAAAGCTTATTAGACGATAGAAAATATTCAAGAGAAGAAGGAATAGACGAGAAAATGAAAGAATTGGATTTAGACGCTATAATTTCCCCAGCAAATTTTGGAGCAATGGTTCCAGCAAAAGCAGGCTATCCTTCAATCACAGTTCCTGCGGGATACACGGATGAAGGTCCTTTTGGATTTACGTTTAGCCACAAAGCTGGTAGAGAAACGGAAATAATATCTTTAGCTGAATTATTTGAAAAGATGCACGATGTTAGAAAACTTCCAGAATTAAAATAATATCAACAGAATAAATTTCATTAAAAAAATACTTGCTTGTGCAAGTATTTTTTTAATAGTTCCAACCTATTTTTACATCTTAATAAAGTTCTTGTCCAGTACTCAAAGCTATGATCACACCTATTATTGCCATAACCAAAGAAACAATGATCAAAACGCCTTGAATGGTAAAATAAACTCTTAAATTATCTAAAATTTCTTCAATATGCTTTTCATTTTTTCCTTCATCATATTTATAAGCCATAGCGGAGTTTCTGATTTTCATTAGTTTAATAGCCATAAAAATAGTTATAATGCCTGGAATAGCCCCAACTCCATATGCAAAAAGCCCCCCAATTACGCCAATTATTCCTCCAATTAGTGAAAGAATACCTATGAAATACGTCCATTTACCCAGTTTTTCTACTAAATCTACAGAAATCATCTCAATCCCCCCTTTTTAATTATAATTTGATTATAATATATATTTAAGTTGATGACAAGCCATTTTATTTTTATGGTTTTTTTAGTTATAATTAACACGAGGTGAAAAAACTATGAACTTCGATTGTTTAAGGGAAAGAATGGTTGATGAAGATTTAGTTTTTAGAGGCATAAAAAATGAAAAAGTTTTAAGGGCTTTTAAAAAAGTTCCAAGAGAAAATTTTATCCCTGAAGAAGAAAAATTACATGCTTACGAAGATCACCCTATACCAATTGGAAATGGTCAAACTATTTCTCAGCCGTATATTGTGTTTTATATGATAGAAAAATTGAATTTGGATAGTAAAGATGTGTTAGAGATTGGCACTGGGTCAGGCTATCAAACAGCCCTTTTGGCAGAAATATTTGAAGAAGTTTATACGATTGAGAAAATTGAAAAATTACAAATAAAAGCAAAAAATGTTTTGGAAAGTTTGGGTTATAAAAATATTATTTATAAAACTGGTAATGGAATAAATGGTTGGAAGGATAAAAGTTTTAGCAATATAATAGTTTCAGCAGCAGCAAGGCACTTTCCTGACAAGTTATTTGAACAACTAAAAATTGATGGGGTTATGATAATTCCTATTGGAGAAACTTTTTTTCAAAATTTGTACAAAATTACAAAAAAAGATGAAAACAACATAGAAAAAGAAGAATTAATCGGGGTAAGATTTGTTCCGTTAGTTGATGATTAAAAATAAGTTGAGGTGATTATATGTACGATAAAAAAGGCTCTTATAAACAAGAATTTAAAATTAAATCGAATATATTAAATATCAAAAAATTGATATATTTTTCTTTAGCGATCGGTTTGATCAGTTTAATGATATCTGCTATTAATTTTTTTAACTCTAATTTAGATGCTGGATTAGTTAATTTGGGTTATTCAATATTTAGTATATTCATTTCATTTAGTTTGAAAATACTTTCAAATAAAGATATTAAATCAATGAAAAAATTGAATACACTTTTTAGTTCTTATATTTTTACAGTGTATTTGTGGGCCTTTAAAGACTACTTTTTTAATGGAAGTATAGCTATGAGTCTTTGGATGTTCAACATGATGATTTTAATTGTTGCGTTTTTATTTAACCAGAATAAGAAAATACATTTAATTAGCACTTTTATAGCTACATTGAGTTTTTCTGTTGCATTATTTATTGAAGGATTTCAAATACCTCAACTTATTTTTTATAACTCAATTATATTTTTTGCTTTTATATTTTCTAATTTGTTGAACAACAATTTTTTCGATTTACTCTATAAAAATTATGAAAGTGAGATTTTGATAAATCAAAAAGATAAAGTCATTGATGAAATCAAAGAGGAGGTTAGATTAGAGATACAAAATAAAACTTCTGCGATTGAAAAGCTTTACGAAGAAACATCTAAAACAAATGAAAAATTAAAAAAAACTATGGAGGAATTGAAAAGCTCTTATTCAGATTTAAACAAAAAATCAGAAGAACACTACCTTCTTTTTAGGATATCTATGAAGTTTAGTTCCTCTGATTCAAGTTCAGAAAAAATTGAATACGCATTGAAGTTACTTGGAGAGTTTACAAATGTAAGCAGGGTTTACATATTTGAAAATGATTATAAAAATAAAACAACATCGAACACTTATGAGTGGACTGACTATAAAGTAGAACCAGAAATAAATAACTTACAGGGAATCCCTTTAAACGATATTTCTGAATGGATGGAAATGTTGAAAGCAGAAGGAATGATAAAATCATCTAATATAGAAGAATTGCCAGAAAGCATAAAAAACTATTTAGAGCCACAAAATATAAATTCTATACTTGTCCTACCGATATTCTTGGAAGATGAAATATTTGGATTTATTGGATTTGATGATTGTGAATCCTATAAAAATTGGGGGAAAGACAAAATTGAGTTGTTGAGAATAATTTCAACTCTTATAAGTCACGAACTCGAAAGAAAAATAAGTAATGAAAAGTTAAAACAAGCTAAAATAAAAGCAGAAATATCTAATGAAGCTAAAACCAAATTTCTTGCAAATATGAATCATGAGATTAGAACTCCTATAAACACAATTTTTGGGGTAAATTCTTTGTTATTACAGAAAAATAGTGTTAGCGAGGATACAAAAAGATTATTGGAAATGTCATTTGAAGCTTCAAAAAATCTACAAGATTTAATTGAAAATATCTTGGATTTTTCTAAAATAGATCAGGGAAAAATTGAGCTTAAAAAAGCCAATTTTAATTTGAAAAAGTTGTTGGATGAAATAATAGAATCCTACAAGCTTAAAAATAACAAAAATATAGAAATAAAATATAAATATGACTCAGAAGTTGATCTTTTTTACGGAGATAAAATAAAAATATATCAAATTATCAACAACATATTTGGTAATGCTTTTAACCACACTCAAAGTGGTTACATTAGCCTTTCATTAACCTCAAAAGAAGAATCAAATGATAAATACAAACTGACTTTTATAGTAGAAGACACTGGTGAAGGAATATCCGAAAACAATTTAAAAGAAATATTTAAAGAATTTTATCAGGTATATGATGCAGAAAAAAGAAATTATTCGGGGGTAGGCCTTGGGTTGACTATTTCAAAAAAATTAATAGAACTAATGAACGGAAAAATAGAAGTAAAAAGTGAAATTGAGAAGGGAACTAACATATCTTTTTCATTACATGTTGAAAGAGCACATAATGAGAATGAATACAAATCAAAATGCCATACTGTTTCTTTTGATAATAACAAGGTTTTATTGGTGGAAGATAATAAAGTGAATCAAGAGATTCAAAAAAGAATTTTAGAAACATTTAATCTTGAAGTTGATGTAGCCAGCAACGGAAAAGAAGCAATAGATATTTTACAAGAAAATCCCAACAAATATGAAATGATATTTATGGATATATCAATGCCAGTCATGAATGGGTTTGAAGCTATTAACCATATAAGAGACAAAATATCTGAAAACAAATATAAAATAGTTGCATTAACGGCTTTTACTTCAAATATAGACAAGAAAAAGATTTTTGATTTTGGGTTTGATGATTTCATTCCAAAACCTATAGATGAATTTCATTTGCTAAATGTATTGAAAAAATATTTAACAAATGTACCCCCGGTTAAAGAAAAAAAAGTTATAGATAAAAATAAGGATATTTTAGATCTTTTCATAAAAGATTTAGAAGAGAAAATACCAAATATGATGAAATATTATAATTCAAAGAATTATGAAAAGCTGGGAGAAATATTTCATCAAATAAAGAATCCTTTTAAAT
>Ga0182234_10140_pt1 | contig 27636 bp, 28 predicted proteins | sample hydfratesGB_TM_A_FD_145595 | JGI IMG/M metagenome (GOLD analysis project Ga0182234, IMG submission 145595) | Subsurface microbial communities from deep shales in Ohio, USA - hydraulic fracturing test GB_TM_A | ecosystem: Environmental > Aquatic > Deep subsurface > Shale gas/oil reservoir >...
GTATATATACTTATAGATACTCAGGTTGTATTGATTAAATTATACCATTTTATTGCTGATTTGACAAGCTTAATTAAATATATTATAATTTAATTACTATAAGTTATATATAGTATATATACTATATATAATAAAAAATAGATAACCATTAACTTGATGCTTTAATAGAATTGTCTTCAATTTAGAAAAATCTATAATTACCTTTTATTCTTTTTTCTACCACTATTAAACTCCAATTATACGCTGTTTTGAACACACTAAAAACTAAACCTTCTCCCATTAATCTTAAACCACTCTCTCTTATTCTTTACATCAGGAACAATAGAACCTACAGTAGCCCAAAATTCTCACGAATGATTATCATGCAGCAGATGAGTCAGCTCATGTACCGCCAGATAATCTACAATAGGGAGAAAGAGGTAATATAGGCAGGTTTCTGAATAATTTTTAGCTGAAACTAGTAATTCTATTAACTAAGCAAAAAAAAGAAACTATCAAATTAATGACAGCCTCTTAAATAAATACTCAGCTAATACTGACATAATCTCTGCCTGAAATTATCAAATTATCGTAGACTTTAATTCTAAACTTTTCAGCTTCCTCTATCAAAAATTTATTGAATTCATAATCATAACTGCTTACTTCCAATCCATCAACCTCACTTCGTGCTAATATAATCGAATCAGCTTCCAGTCTTAAAGCTTTATAGAAAAGATCATCAGTACCAATCTTTTGAAAAGCAGCACCTCCCCTCATTAGTTCTACTACACCAATTAATCTGTCATCCCTATCTAAGACAATCATTCCAACCATTTCTTCCTGAGTATCCATCTTCAGCACATCAACAAATATCTTTACAGCATCCTCTGGCTTTTTAATATAATTATTTAATCTGTCGTTATCCCTCTTTTTGTCATCAAATTCTATACTATCAATTTTTAGCATCTACTAAGTTCCTCTCTATATGTGATTTTCTTCTTTCATACTGCTGTAATTACCTTCATTACCAACTATAATATGATCGACTACATTGACTCCCAGTATCTTACCTGATTTAACCAGCTTTTTAGTTATATTAATATCATCACTGCTGGCGTCTATATTACCACTAGGATGGTTATGACCTAAGACTATACCAGCTGCATTCTGTAAGATTGCTCTTTTAAATACCTCTCTCGGTGTAACTAGGCTGGAATTTAAGGTACCTGTTGAAACTTCAAATAATCCAGTCACCTTATTTCTCACATCTATAGTCGCCATCACAAAAACTTCTTCAGTTCTTTTATCTAACTCAGCTACTTCAATAAATAAGTTTCTTGCTGCTATAGGATTATTGATAGTTTTATCAATATCATATCTGCCACCATTTTCTTTAACTACTCTTAATGAAAACTTCTGTATATTAACCATTTTTATCCGCTCCTTTGTCTTTGTTTTTTAATCTTTTTAGTTGAATTAATCTCTGTTCTTCCAGTAATTCCAGTTCATCCATCTGCTTACTATATGGTCCTAAAGCTCTTTTAACCCTCCATTGGTCACTGGGTACTCCATTAACCGGCATCTTTACCACCTCATCAGCTTTCACAAGCCTTTATTTCTCCAGCATCAATAACTAAATCCAATTCTTCAGCCTCACCTGCTGCCGGAATCACCTCTATATTACTTAAACTCTCAAATGTTTCATTAGCGTATTTATCAATCAATACTTCCAATAATCTATTCTGATCTCCCTTAAGCAGTTCAACAGCTTCTTCTTTAGCTGCTGCTTCAACTATTAATTCACCACCATGGTATTCTCTCCAGCTGCATTTAACTTTGAATTTAGGCATCTCTTATCATTCCTTTCTTTTAGGCCATCTTTTTAAAGGTATTTAAAATATTCTTAAGCTGTTTAAACTGGCTATCACTTAAATCATCGATTGAAAGATGTTTTTCCTTATCCAGACCTTCCTTTTCCTTTACTTCTTTTAGGTAGGTGAATAGATCTTTTCTTAAATCCTTATTGTCACCGACTATCTCTTTAATCTCTTTTTCTCTCTCAGATAGTTCAGCTTCTATTTCTATTGACTCTTCTTTATCATCAATTTTCTTCTTTTTCATGGAATAAGGCCGTCTGGGATTCTTTTTATCCTTCTCATTTAACCGCTGCACATCCATTTCTTCAGCAGTTACCAGTCCTGATACAGTAAAAGCTCTTTTTAACGCCATTGATTCAGCTACCTTCAATATCATAGCTGAAGGATACTGTGTCCAGACTCTCGTGCCGGCAAAATATTCCTGAAAAGGCGCAAAGACATAGACTGGATATTCTCTGTCTTTACGATAAACCAAAGCATAAGCCCCAATAATATCACCACGATTGGTACCGTACTCGTGATCTATACCCTGAGCTTTTCTTCTAAACTTATCATTTTCTCTAACCACATCTGATACCAGCCCGTTGTATTCTTCATGTCTATCAGCTATTTTTAGATATCCATCTCTGGAAGTCATTATTGTTGGCTTACCTTTTATCTTCCAGAAAAATATCTCTTTATTAAATGGATCCAGACCATAGGTCTTGGCTATATGCAGAAACATTCTCAGTTCATCAGTATTAGCATCACTGGCAACTGTTCTTTTAATAGTCTCAATTTCTTTCTGACTAAAGCTGATCAGTTCCTTATTTCTACTCTCAATATCAACAACTTTATTTTGAGCACCCATTTAAACTACCTCCTTCAGTTTTTTATCAGCTTCATTGTTTTTAATTAGATAATCATCACAGTAATTAATAATCTCTGAAGCTAAATTATCTATTCTTTTTAAGCTCTGTTTTAAATCATAAGATTCTTTATATAAAGCTAAGTACTTATCTGATTTAATATCTACATCGTAGTAATCCATTACCACAAAAGCAGCAGCTTCAGCTTCCATTTCTTTAACCTCTTTACTCAGTTCAGATTCATCATTCTGATGGAGCAGTTCATGTCCTAATTCATGAACTAATACGCCGGCTTTTTCAGTCTGGTTGAGTATTTCATTGAGTACAATTTCCCCGCCTCTAGAATATCCTTTGAGAGCTTCTGGCAGTATCTTTAGAGTCAGGATTATATCCTTAAACTCAGTATATTGAGCCAGCGGCTTATATAATCTGCTGTAATCATCAGCAACTGAGATATCTAGATTAGGCAGTGGATCGCCTTCAGTCTGACTGACATCAAAAACATTAACCGGCCGGAAATACATTCTTTTAACTTCTTTTTCTACTTCTTTCAGCTGACCACCGATTTTTTTCTCTGCAGTAACTTTCTTTTTATAGGTGAAGGGAGCTAGAATTGAGATAGCTTTTTCACCTTTTTTGACATGACGGTTAAACTTCTTCTGCCACTGTTTATATCCGGCTACATAACTTGCATCAGGTTTCTGCATCTGAATTAGAATAGAGTTCTGATAGCTGTAGTTATGGAACTTACCTAAAAACTGAAGCATGCTCTTAAACTCATCTGACTCTTTAACTGAGTCAATTTGGTTATTGAGACGTTCTAATAACTTTTTCGTTTTATTTTTTCTCATTTCATTACCCCCCTAAAAAAGCCCAGCCGATTAAGGCTGAGCTTTGAGTGTTTTTATTAAAATTTCTTTTGTAATTATTTAACTTAAACATCAGTCTTAACTTTAAATTTTTCTCCTCGTTCTATAACTTTGATTCCTGCAATAATTTCACCGGTATCAGCCACTACTGCTTTATCACCAACTACCTTAATTTTCTGCTTCAGCTTCCTCTTGTCAACTCTCTTTTTGACTTTAACAGCATCTTTGAGATTCTTTTCTGCAAACTCCAGCAGCTTGCTGTCATCATATTCCCACTTATCTCTCTGCTTTCTAAACTGCAGCTGACCGAAGGGTAGTTTATGAGTCTTTAGTTCCGGATCATCATCTTTTAAGTCCAGTGCGTAGTATTTGAGCTTCATCTCTAAATACTCAATGTCATTATTTAAGCTGCTGTTTTCAGATTCAAGCCAGCTATTAACCTCATCTATTTCTTTTTGAATAGCTTCAATCTCTGTTTCAGCAAACTCCTTGTTGTCCTGCTTCTTATTTTTTAGGTGTCTGATCTTTCTTAACGCCCAGTTAGCTTTTTGGTCATTATCAATTACAAAATAATCTTCTTCCTGACTTTTTACTTCTGGCTTTAATTTAACAGCTTCCATAGCTACCCCCTTTATTCTTTTACTCCTTTACTCTTTCGGGCTCAACATCATTTAAATCTTCCCCACAGTAGGGACAGATCCAGTTTTTTCTGCTGGCACTGTAACTTTTACCCTTACACTTTGGACATTCCTTTACATACATTTATTTAACCCCCTCCTAAGCTGATTTAGTTTTTAGGTAGTTATCCTCAGTCAAGTCCTTGAGCATCTCTTTAATCGGCTTCTCGCCTTTATCAAGCACAGGCATAATTACAGCTTTAACTTGATCCTGATTATCTAAGATGAAGATTGGATTTTTGTTATCTTTGGCTTTATATTTCACTCCATATTGAAGTAGGAACTCATAATCCCGGTTAAACATACCAATATCATTGCCAGCCTTAAAGATTCTAACTTCATCACCTGAATCATTTTTCTTATAGAAGTCAGTAATTACTGCTTCAAACTTAGCATTACCAATCTGGCTGGTAACTGTTTTAGTGTTTAACTTATTTTCTGCAAATACATTACCCCCAGCAGAAGAGATAGTTCCTTTAAAGTTAAAGGGTATATCTGCAGTTGACTTGTAGCTGTTATACTTAGCGAAGAACTTACCGAATTCAGCTTCATTGAGTTTCACCATGATGTAAGTGTCTGTTACGTTATATGACCTATCCTCGAACTTCTCAATAATTACATCATTTCTGGCTCTAATCAGCTTTGCTATTTCTTTGCCGTCAATCATTTTATCCACTCTCCTTTTTTAATTTATTGTGATAATCGGATATTTTTCATTAATTAGACCAGGATTATTCTTTTTAAAACAGCTTAATAAGTAGATGTAAAAACCATCATAAGCATCATTTAAGTTTATGTTAAATAACAGGAAATCATTTGAGGATCTATTGTAAATAGCAAATTTATCTTTAGCCGCAATTGCTGCATCTCCCAACTTCCATAAGATATTTTCGATATCTTCTTCATCAGTTTCTAGGGTGTCAAAATAATTAATTATCTTTTCGGGAATGGAAAGAGTGTATCTTTCCGGAAAATCCAGATCACCACCAAATAAATGAAAGCCAAAACTTCTTCCTTTTTCTGATACTCTGCACATTTTTATTTTTCTCTCCTTTTCATAAAAAAAGCTGCTAGAGGTTAATGTTTAGCCTCTAACAGCTCAATTTTTTTAAGTTTTATAGTCCTTGACAACTGGATAAAAAAGCGAAATGACTAGCATGTCATCAGCATAGCCAGCAACAGTAATGTAGTCTGGTATTAAATCTTGTGGATTGATTATATATAGCAAAACTGCAGCACTAATGGCCGCAGCCTTCCAAGGGATATTTTCTTTGTTGCTTAAAAAATCTACGATTGTGTTATAGAAAAACTTAAAATAAAATACTAGCTTGGATAGTAACTCTTTGCCTTTGTTTTTATTCTGCCAGCGTTCAGATTTAGCTTGGATTGATTCAAGATCATCACTATCAATAGTTTTGGTTAACTCCTTTATATATTTTTCCAGTTTCTTCTTCATAAACCACTTCCTTTCTAAAAAATAATCTAACATCCATCTTGGCCTTCACTATACTTATATTTAATTTTGGTTTTTTCTTTCATTATAACTTATTTAACCCCCGCTCCATTGCTGGAACAGGGGTTAAATGTTATGCGAATTTAAATTGATCGTAATTAATTCCAGCGCAATGCTTAATAAGATCCTTTTCAACACTGTCTATTTTGGACATCCCCTCTCTTTGGCCTTTATATACCATTTTATCTCTGCATTCACCTAAAAGGCTTAACGCTCTTTGAGCAATCTTATTTTTACTAATAATTATTACCCACATCTGATTAGCAATAATTTTTTTAGCTATTACTTCACTTTCTTGATCATAATAATTGTCTTCTGTTTCTATTATTTTTTTTATTTTTGGTAACATTTCATTTTTCATCAAGCTAAATATTTCTTTATTATACCTATAGAAATTCACTGTAAAAAATTCTGCTGTTTCTTCTAGGTAGTCATCTAAATAAATAGACTCAGTGCTTTTTCTCCAATTCAATGTATCATAATCGTTAGGGAGAGTCTGGAATGTCTCAAAAATGTTCTTTTCAGGCCGGAATGGTGTTTTTGTACACTTTTTTATTAGGTATTCATTTTTGAAAGTTTCGATCAAATCTACTATTCTTTCTTTGTTTTCTTCTACAACAATGTCTTCAAGTTCATTTTTTATTTCTTCGCTAGTTTTATATTTATTAGTCATTTTAATTCTCCTTTAAAAATTATTATAATAATTAGACTTGGCATCTTGATCAATTTTTATATTCTGAAAAACCCGTTGATTTTTACCATCAATTACTGCCTTTCCATCCTTAATACAAATTAATGAGTTATCTCTAACTTTGGATAAAAAATTACGCTTACTAAAGGGGTGATAATTATTTGAATGACACCACCTTAAGTATAGATCATATAGTTCTTGTTTAGGTAACTTAGCGCCTGGAACTTCTTCACACATTTCTTTCAGAAAGCCCATAACAAGGTTAGCTTCTATCTGATATTTTCTGACTTGTTCCTCAGAAGATTTACATTCTGTGAACTGCCAATCATTCTTTTTGAGTCTGTTTAATCCTTCAAGTGCTTTATTTAATAAAGCACTTTTTACTTCTTCTGTTGTAATTTTTTGCGTAAGCTTGGGATCATATTTCTCCATTCCTGGCCTGAATGTATTAGGACATGAGAGTATAATAAGACGCTCAAAAAATGCTGAACTATAATCTTTAACTACAGGGAGCGAATTTAAAGCGAATATAAGTTTTGCTCTGTTTCTAAATTGAAGCCGCTCTTTGTACTTCTGATCTACTTCAACTATATCTCCACCTGTTAGCTGTTTAATTAAGGATGTCTCCGTTATATCAGTACTGTCAAGGTCTCCATTAATATTTGCTAGCTTACCAAATAAACCGGCAGCTGCAAACTGATCTTCAGCGATATCTTGTAGTTTTAAAGAGGAATAATTACTTGAACCTAATAGTGAGTTTATTAAAGTTAACAAAACGCTCTTACCATTATCCCCTTTACCTAATAAAAACAACATCTTCTTCATGTTGATATCACCATTATAAATTGTCCATCCTAGAAATTCATAAAAAAGATCAACTTTAGTTTCATCAGGGTTTGCTTCATCTATTAAAATATCTCTAACTACCTGTTCTAACTTGTCTGATTTAGCATCAGGATCATATTCAACATCTAACTGATTTAAGGAGTTATAGATTGGGTTATGCTCTGTTTTTTCACCTGTAAACAGGTCTACCATTCCATTTTTACAGTTAACTAGGTTTGGATATTTATTACTGTTTGCCCTGATCATTTCAATAGGATTTTGAGGATTTGCCCTTTTGATATAAGAGACAGTTTCGTCAGCATCTCTTTTTTTCCAATTATTACCTAAAAAAGAGTCTGACTGAAGCAATTTGTGGAGCATTGATTCTCCGCTAGGTTTGTAAACCCCCTTATCATAAAAATATAGGGTGTATCTATCAGGAGAACCAGCATTACCTAGAGCAATAAAATTATAATTATTTTGGATTTCTCGAGCTAATAGTGCTGGCTTAAAGTCTGTACCTTCACCCCAAACTTTGTGAGTGTCAATCTTTAAATCCTTGCGCTTCTCTTCAATCATCTCTTCCATAGTAGATTTTTTGAGAGAACTTTTGCTACATGAAGGTATCGTAGCAAACTTGTTTCGTGTCATCTCAATATAGGTATCCCAAAAGTCACGATCTAATTGAGCAACTAAAGGAACTAAATCTTCTTTGATTCCATTAATTGCATCTCTTCCTCTGTCATATAGAACGGGTATATCCATTATTACTTTATCCAACAATGTTTTTGATTCAGAAATTTTTGATTCTAAATCATTACCAGCATTTATGTAGTTTCTTATGCTAGTTGGCCAAATAATGTCGGCAACCCTGGCAAAAATGTTATTTGCCAGGAGCCTTTCTGCTACATATATAATTTGACTCTTGTTTTTATAGATTGGTTCTTTATTAGAACTTCTTGAAGTCAGGATTACCACTTCATCTTTAGAATTGATTTTCTTTTTTAGACTTTCTTCTTTCGAACTATCAAAACCGTCCATTCCAATTGCTATTACATTTTTTTCTGTTAACTCGCTAATTTGTATAGCATCCAATTCGTCCTGAACTATTAGTGTCTGGGTCATTTTATCACTTCCCCAGGGCTAAAAACTTCTTTTTTATTGTTCATGTACTTTCGTTTACCTTCATATCCCTTAGAAATATTGATGCCAGCAAAAAAGTGTACTTTCCCTGCATCAAAATATGGAATTACGATATGATTATGGAAAATAAACTCCAATTTACTGGTGCTTTTTAGTTTCTTAAAGAAACCAGAACTCATTAGTTCTTGCTGACTATATTCATCTAACTTTTCTTTTAGGTCATTATAATCTATAAATCCTATTTGGTACTTCTTAGCTATATCTCTACTTAAAGAATATTTTTCATTTAAAAACTCAAAATGCTCCTCTTTAATTGAGTTTAAGCTATGTTCTAAAACTAATTCGTAGATTTCTTTATCTGAACTTGTCATCCTATTATTTTTTTGGGTGTTATTGTTATCTAATCTATACTTGTCTAAATCGAGGTTAAAATCTTCCTCAAGAATATTTACGGCTTCTATCGCGCTTACATTTTCTAATCTTTTTAATAAATCAACAGGACCACCGCCCGCTTCACAGCCGAAACAATTATAATAGTTTTCTTCCACATTGAAACTTAGCGAGGGATTACTGTCATCATGAAATGGACAGCATACCATATTATTGATCGGTTCCTGGCCATCACCATAACTATCCCAGACAGCCTGTATTTTTGCCATTCTATTTACCGCATCAAAGATATTATCAGTTTTCATTGAGTTATAATTTTTTCTTACCTTTTTAGGATTATTACTTTTAGTCTTTTTTCCATTTCCAGACTGCATTTTTTTTATTAATTTAAGCAACCATTCTGGAACTTCAGCAAGTTCAATTTCACCAAAACACTTACCTTCAACAAATTTGTACCTTTCTCCAAGAGGATGTAAAGAAGGTGATGAAATAATATAACCTCCATCAGCTCTTAGGTCTACTCCTGGTAACTCTTCTATGTTTTGAAAATTGGGGATATCGTCAAATCTATCAGGATACTTGAAGTAATAATGAAGACCTCCTCCTCCAGTTTCAGCAGTTACAGTGTCTGGTATTTGAAGATCTTTAATCGTTTCATCTCCACCATGTCTTGGATCGATATCCAGAACAATAATATTGCTTATTTTACCTGTGACAATTGCTATATTTGAATTTTTGCCGAAATATTCCTCTATTTCTTCCAGGCTCATAATTCTTTTCTGAAATTGCTTCCAACTTATTTTCGGTGTTTTTTTGCCTGGCCTTATTGGAATAACAGATAATCCAGTTTTTTTATAAAACACAGCTGCATCAATTACATTCATCACAATAAAACCCCCTTAATGGCGTTCTATTGATTTCTCTTCTTAATTCTGATAAAATTATTTTAGAGTGTCTAATATGAAAAGAGTCTGCCTTCTCGTAAAAGGTGGACTCATTTTTTTTGTCTAATTTTTCCAACATTTTGATCGCCTCTCTTTCATTTTATTTTATTCATAATTTCTTTCCTCTTTTCTTCCCTGCAGTTATTGTAATCTCTTAGTAGTAGGTCCTCATCAACCTCGAATACATCTGCCAACCTTTTTATTACATGTCTTGGGTTGCTATAATTAGAGTTTTCTATCTCTGCTAATGTAGAATAGGGCACATCCAAAACCAACGACAATTCATTCCTGGTCAATCCATGTTCCTTACGCATTTTGATTATCGGATTCATGTTTACACCTCCTTCCCATTGACATAATCCATAAATTTGTATGGATCGAAGTCATAGTTTTTTTGAGTACTAAAAAATGTATTTTTTTTATTAAAATAAATCTCTATTAGTTTAAATTCGATATGATTAATTAAACCCTCTATTATTTCATAAAAAAGCTTATCATCTATATAATCACCCGGAACACCTATGTTCTCGGGGGTATTAAATAAGCTCTCAAAAAAATTACTTACCATAAAAAAATTCATATCTGCTTCTTTATCGGTGTTAACATTTTTTTTGATAATTCTCTTGCCATATTTCTCCAAAAAATTATTGATTGATCCCTTTGAAACATTAGCTTTTTTTAACTGTTTTACAACTTCACTATAATTATCTTCTTTTTTTTTAAACTCAATTTTTTTAATAATACTCTTTCTTTTTTTTAGCTCATTTTTAAAAACAAAAGCGGAAAGAATCATATTTTGTCTTGTAAGTATATACCTATTTTTGGAGCCTTTAATTTCGACATTAGATAAGGTACTTCTTGCAATTCCTAATTGTTTTGCTAATTGCCTTTGATTTAAGTTGAAAATTGTTCTTAATTCTTTTAAATGTGAAGCTATTCTAATTTGAATGTCTTTCACTTCTTCCGTCATATTATCATTCCTTTCTATCATTATATATAATTATATCATATTTTTTCATAATTACAAGCATAATTTTTTATTTTTTCATATTTACAAGCTTTTTTATTTATAGCTGGTTTTTTGTTGTTTATTTTTTCACAATTATTTTTATCAAAAAAAATTTTAGGACGGTAAGGACGCAGTTTTAAGAAACTTTTTTCTACTACAAAAAAATTTTTTGATTTTTTTCTCTAATTAAAAATACTTTTTTATATTACCGTCCCTACCGTCCTAAATATACATATATTGTTAATAATAGTATAAAATATACAATGAATCTTTTTTTATGACCATAAAAATATTGGTAAATAATTCACAAAATATATAATAAAAAAGATGGAAATCTAAAGCCACCTCTAAAAATTTATTATTTCCTAAAAAAATTTTTAAAAAAGTTATTTAAAAATATACATTTAAAAACCATAATGAGCCTCTGCATGACAATTCGGACATAACGCAACAGCATTATCAACTGTATCTTCTCCGCCTTCAGAAAGTGGTTTTTTATGATGAACTTCTAAATATGGACTCCCATTTGATTTCCTTTTGAAAGGAGCATTTTCATTACATTCCTCACATACTCCATCTGCTTTTTTTAAAACTTCAACAATAACTTCCGGATCTCTTTTAAACTCATTGACTAAAGTTTTAACTTTTTTAGGGTTTCTATTGCCAATTTCTTTGCTCTCTTTACCCTCACTTGACTTTTTAGCTTCTTCTACTTTTTTATTTAATTCATTATCATATTCTTCTTTTGTCATTGGAACATCGACATCAATAGAGTTAATTTTTTTGAGTCTAAACCATTTGCTGCCATCATTTTCGACAACATATTCAACATATTTATAAATTCCATTTAAAGTACAAACTGTTCCCTCTTTTATAAAAACATAAATTGGAATATCATTAGAATTAATAATTGCCTGATTAAATTTATATTCTGGATCATAATTATCCTTTAATGAATACATATAATATTTAAGTTCTTTATCAACTTTGATCCACTCATTAGGATAAGCTCCATTTTTTAGGGTAGCTTTTATAAAAATTGCCTGGTAGTTTGGTTCATCTCCAATCAAATATATACCGTTTTGAATATTATAGGTTTTAGCAAAAATACCAATATCATAGGAAGAATAATCTTCTCCAATGATAAAATCATCTATCGTTGTAACATCATCTATTTTATATTTAAATTTTTCTTTAAAATCTTCAAAAATATCTTCAAAGGTTTTTAAGCCATTTTTTTTCATAGCTTTATATAAATCATCATTTCCACTACCATGAGAGTCTTGAAATCTCTCTAAGTATCTATATAAATCTCCTATTTTATTAAAATTTCTTATTAAATTTTTAGAGTTTTGGATCTTATTTTTATACTTTTGCTCCAATTTTTTGGACTTTAAAGAAGAATCAATGACTTCTTTTAACAAGTAATTAATAGCCTTTTCTACCATTAATAAACCTCCTAATTTCTATTATTTATTCTTTTCTTTTTCTCATCTCTTTTTCTATTTTTTTAGCTAACTCTCCCTGACGCATTTTACCAAAGGTAATTCTTAATGGAAGGTTATATCCAATTTCTTTGGCTTGTCTAGATGTTAAAGCATTTTCTTCAGATAATATTATTTTCCAATCAACTTCTAGATGATATTCTCCTGGCTGCTGATTTCCATCTTCATCTAAAAATATTCCTTCACCTTTTTTAACTTCAGAATCTTTTATAGTACCAAGTGCTTTTAATCCCTGCTTGTTTACATAGGCCATGATCTTATCTCCTGCTTCTGAACCTTCTAACATATTGGGTCCATCATCATAACCATAGACTGCTGCTACATTGTTCTCAAACATCCTCTTATAAGCACCAGGTGCATTAGTTTCATTTGTATTAAATATCCAATGACCTGCCCAACCTTGTTCGTCTGATACTTCAGGAGTTTCAGGACTGCTGGTAACTCCATCAATCATAAATAATTTGGGTTTATCATTATTATCTGTATAGATATGAAAAGGAACAAATTCTACAGGTACTCCATAATCTTTAAGCCAATCAATTATTCTTTTTAAACCAGTATCTGCATCAGGAGCAACAATCATAATTCTCTGCCTTGTGCCAATATCTTTACGAGAAAAGTCTTCATCATCAGCAAAGTCTAAAAATTTATCGTAAAGTTCTCCTTCTTCCCATTTATTATATTTATTAGCTTCTTCAGCCAGTCTTTCATAACTTACATCTCTAAACTTAGCTGCATATTCTAATAATTGGCCTACTGTTTTACGGTTAGACCAATCTCTTTTGATTTCAATGATAATTAAATTGCCAGAGGTATCAAGTGCTAATACATCAGCCATTGATCTACCAGAGATGGATTGGCCAATTGTTAAAATTTCTTCATTGGGAAAGATTAATTGAGGCTTATCAGCAATCCAATTTTCGATATTTTTCTCTTTGATCCCAATCTCAGATGCAAGTTTTTGAATATATCTTCCACCAATTTTAAATTTAGTATCTTCCTCTTCAATGTTAAACAGCATTTTTAGCCTCCTGGTCGAAAAAAATAGCATATATTTTTATTAAAAGCTTAATAGTCTTCCATTCACCTTTAACCATTCTCTCTTAGCTTTCACATCAGGAATAATAGACCCTACAGTAGCCCAAAACTCTCCTGAGTGGTTATCATGCAGCAAATGAGTCAGCTCATGTACTACCAGATAATCAACAATAGACATTGGAGCAAGGATAATCCTCCAATTAAAATTAAGATTACCTTTACTGCTGCAGCTTCCCCATCGTTTTTTCTGCTTTTTTACAACTACATTATTGGGCTGCACATCGAGTTTATCCTTATATTTTTCAACCCTCTCATTAATTTTTTCTTTTGCATGTTCACGATACCACTCAATTAAAGCATCTCTAATTTCTTCTCTTCTCTTTTCATCATCTTCCTTTAACTTTTCAGGATAATTGATAATAAACTTACCCTGATAAAGTTTAATCTCTACCTTTAAGATTTCTGCTGGTGATACTTCCAGTCTGTATCTTCGACCTAGATAAGTTAGTTTTTCTCCAGTCATAAATTCTTTTTCCTTAGGAGCAGGTTTTATCTTATCCATTTCTTTTAGCTTTGATAAAATCCAGCTGGTTTTTTTCTTCAACACTTCTTCAATTTTAGATTCTGCTGTATCCTCTGGAGATCTGACAATGAGATTCTTGTCATTATCGATAATAATACCCATAGTTTTGCGATTGGTGCGTATTATTTCATAATTTATTAGTTGATTTCCTAGTTTGATTTGCTGCATCTTATCCTCCAGTTTTAATAAATTGATTTAATCATATGATCTATGAGGGTTTCTTTCAGCTGGACTGTACCATTTAACCCCATACTTTTCTTTTAATATTTTTTTCTGTAAATTCCATACCAAATGACAAAACCCTAACTCTCCACGCTTATGTCCTTTTTCGGCTAATATATTTTCAGCTTCTTTAGCTACTTTTTCATATAAATATTCATAAGTTGGATCATTAGTTTTATTTAAATCTATCATAATAATTCACCTCATTTGGGTTCATCAAAACATAAATATATTTTTGGAAAGCTTAATTATTTTATTAGTAAGGCTCTCTAATTTTTTCTTAAACTCATCATGTTTAAGCAGATGAACCTTAATAGTTTTTCTCATCTTCTGCAAGACTTCACTTTTCTGCCGCCAAAGATCTATCTCAGTATAATCACTGAGCTCTTTAAAAATTCTTTGAGTTATCTCTTTAATTTTCTGATTGACATAAGGCTCATTATTAGTATTATCTTTATCTCCACCATATTCTCCTGGTTCTTCTGCTACCTTAGCTTCTTTATCTCTTTCCTTAAGCAGCAGTTCATAGATAGCAAATTCTTTCTTATTCAATCCCAACTTTTCTGCCTTAGTCTGAACTGACCTGATATCTTTAATAATATCTTTCATCTCACCAATCTGCTCCAGAAGGCTCATCTGATTATTTTTTCTCTTTTCGATGATCTCTTCCAATCGCTCACTTAGAGTTTCATAATAGACTGGATTTTCTTGCATCTGCACACTGATTTCTTTTTTTATCGCATGCTCCATCTCACTGGCTTTAGCCTTATCAGATTTCAAGTCAGCTAAAGTTTCCTCAAATTCTTTTTCATCAAGAATAGATACTGGTTCATGTAATACCCTGACACTGCTTGCCCTAATATGATCATCAATTAGCTTTTTAACTTTTTCTCCCACACCCTTGATATCAATACTATCATCACGATATCTATTTCTAACTGCTGTGTGAATTTTACTCAGCTTATATAAATCATTTCTGTAAGGATCAGCTATTGGATGAGGCATGATGATATCCATGCTCTTGGCAAAATCTTTAAAATCATTTTTAAATTCATTTCTCTTTTCTTCATCTTCAAATAGTTCAATACAGGCTTCTAAATTATCCAGGTTTGTATTCCGAAAGTATTTCATTACCTCTCTGTGGTTGGCTTCCAGTCTTGGTTTCTCATCTTCAATTGGAGTTACAGCATTTTCCACATCAGAAGGATTAAAGATAGCCAGTGCTTTTTTGAGGTTATCAAAGACACCATAGTAATCTACTACCAGACCATAATTTTTTTCAGGATAAACTCTATTAACTCTGGCAATAGCCTGCAGCAAGTTATGTTCCTTCAGCGATTTATCTAAATACATGACCTGCTCAAATGGGGCATCAAAACCAGTCAGGAGCATATCACAAACGATAATTATTTTTAGTGAAGAATGAGGATTCTTAAACCTTTCAACTATTCTAGATTTCTGATCATTATCCACACTGTATTTTTTAAGTAGTCCCTCGTCATTATGCCCACCAGAGATTAATACAGCTGCTTCTGGACCATCTAATTCATCAATAACCCTCTTATATCTTACTGCTGCCAGGCGGCTTACAGCCACTATCTGAGCCTTAAAAGGGGCAATCTTTTCTTTGTAGTGTTTAATGATATCCAGAGCAATGCTTTCTATTCTGGAACTTGCTTCAGCTATATCATTTTCTGTAGCATATTTTTCTTTGATCTTCTTTTTTTCTTCATCAGTATATTTGTGAAATTTCTGATCAAATAATTCATCTAAAGTTCTATCTTCTACATGTAAATCAGCCAGTCTGCTCTCATATTTGATCGGCAGAGTTGCATTATCTGCCACTGATTCTTCTATGGTGTAAGTATCGATATAACCACCAAAGGTTCTTAAGGTGCTTCTTGATTCTTTATCGATTGGGGTACCAGTAAATCCTATGTAACAGGCGTTGGGTAAAGCTCTCCTCATATTTGATGCTAAATCTTTAAACTGAGTTCTATGAGCTTCATCTGCCATAACGAAGATATTTTCTTTTTCTGAAAGCAGTGGATACTTTTCTTTTTCATATTCCTGAAATTTATGGATGGTTGTCATAATTGTTCTACCAGCTTCTGATGATAAAAGTTCTTTTAAATCCTTAACACTGCCAGCTCTTTGAGGATTGGGGAACCCACACTTTTTAAAGGTTCCACTGATCTGTTCGTCAAGGTCAACTCTATCAGTTACAATCAGCATTGTTGGATTACCTATCTCTTTTAATCTTCTCAGCTTCAGTGCTAAAAAAAGCATGGTTAAAGATTTACCTGAACCCTGAGTATGCCAGACTGTTCCATTTCTATCATCCAAACTATCAGCATTTGTTATTCTTTCTACTGCCTTCTGCACAGCTCTAAACTGCTGGTAGCGGCAGGCCATTTTAATTTTAGCATTACCCTTATCTTCAAAGACAATAAAGTTTCTTAAAATATCTAAGAATCTATTCTTTTTAAAGAGGGCAAAAAGAAGTATATCCTGTCCTGTAGGCTCTCTGCCAATAATTTCAGCTATATCATCTTTGGTATAAGGATAAGGGTCCTTCCAACCTTTAAACGCCTGGGCTGGAGCTCCTACAGTAGCTGAAGATGCTGAATCACCCCAGGCTGCAACAAGCAGTTGGTTGGGATAAAATAGTTCTTCTGCCCCTTCCTGATAATCATCTCTTATGTTTTGATATCTTCTTAATTGGGTTATTGCTTCTTCTTCTGGTTCATTACAGGTAGTCTTATTTTTGCATTCTATTACAGCCAGAGGTAAACCATTAACAAATAGAGTTATGTCTGGCTTAATAGTTTCTTTACCTTTGACTCGAAATTGGTTGATTGTTATAAAGGAGTTGTTTTCTGGATTATCATAGTCAATATATTTTACAGTCTGGTTTTTCTTCCCATGACCTAAATCCTGTTCTAAACTAATATGATTGATTAACCTGTCATAGATTATTTCATTTGCTGCCATCAATGAATTAGCCTTTAGGCGAGCAGGTCTAACCTCATTAACTGCCTTATTTAAATTATTCTCATTAATCCAGGGATTGATTCTTTTTAAAGCTTTTTTTAGTTCTTCAATTAAAATCACCTGGTGTTCTGATTCTCTTTTAGGCAGCTTCACAAAATCTTTATCCAGCTGATCATAGACTTTATAGCCCAAAGTTTTAAATAAATCTAAAGCGGGTTTTTCTGATTGATTATACTCATCCCAATTTCCAGTCATTTTCTAAACCTCCATCTCTGTATTTACTCTTATCTCACCTGTTAATAGCTTCTGCATCAGACCTTTTTTGAGTCGCTCCAATTTAGCTTTGTATTCTTCTTCCTTCTGTATCTTAGCATCAACTGATGATAGGATTGATGCTATTTTCTTCTGTTCTTTTAGTGGGGGAACTGGTATAAAAGTATTAGCAACATCATTTTTATTAACTGCTGGATAACTTGTTCCCCTCATTAAACGCCTCATATAGTTAACAAAATGATTACTCCAAACAAAATAATAAATATATTCTGTTTCCATATTAGATTTTGGTGTTAATACAGCAAATCCTGTAGAGCAAACTAGATTTTCTTTGTCTTCGTTAATTATTGAAAATGACTTTAAATAAGGTCTTACTGTAGAAACTATAACATCGTCAATATTCACTAATCTTTTGGCTCGACTTGGAGCATTACCATAATTATAAAATGTAGTTTCTTTAATTTTACCAATGTTATTTATACTAGATATATCTATATATTCAATTTCATAATCTTCTGGAGTACTTGTTGAAATATTATTTTTATTTATTTGAGTAACATTTTTTAGCATCTTAACATCCCAATTAACAGGTAAACTCATTGTTTTACCATTAATATTTACTTCCTTAAACTCACTATGCCCAATTCCTTTAGCAAACAATTCCTGCATTAATCCTTTTTTCAGTTCTTTTGTTTCTTGTATTACTTCATCAGTTTTTTCTATTGATTTATCTACTGATGATAGGATTGAAGCTATTTTTTTCTGTTCAGGAAGAGGGGGATAAACAACTGGTGTATTAGTAATAATTGTCTTTGTTAAATTAGCTTGAGTAGTTGCTTTAACCAAAGATTTAAAATAACCATCTAACCTTTCTGACGAATAATAATACAAGTAATCTAAATCTATCTTCTTTGATGGAATAATAGATAAGATGGCTTGATTAGTTGTTAATTCAATATTATTAATTGCAACCTTACCATAACTTCCATACATTGATATTAAAAGAGAATTTTTTGGAACCATCCAAGCTGAAGAATCGTCCAACCCTTTTGCAGTTATAGTGTTTTCAGTATAATTGATATATTTTCCATTGCTAGTCATATCTTCAATCTTTACAAAAGGTATTTGACCATCATAGTAGTCTTTATTATTAGATTTTGGGGTGCCTCCTGCTTTCATCTTTTTAGATATATAATCAGATTTAAACTTATACTTTTTCCATTCTTTCGGTATTTCTATTTCTTTAGCCCCAACCCTTACTTCCTTATTTCCCTCTTTAACCATGATAACCAAGCTCCTTAAGATAGCTCATCATCTCTGATTCTATCTCATCTCTTTCTTTTTCCAGCTGATCAAGCTCAGTTAATACTTCTTCAACATCTACCGGCTCTTCCTCTTCTGTTGTATCCACATAGCGAGGAACATTTAAGTTGAAATCATTTCTCTCTATTTCTTCCATATCAGCAACTCTGCAATATTTTTCTATATCTTCAAAGTTGTGATAGGCATCTAATATCTTTTCTAAATCTTTTTCTCTTAAAAAGTTCTGGTTGCTTCCTTCTTCATAATCTTCCTCACCATAGATGAAGATAACCTTATCTTTTCTATCAGCAGGTTTATTCTTATTCAACATCAAAATACAGCCAGGTGAAGAGGTATTGTAAAACAAATTGGAAGGCAGAGCAATCACAGCTTCAATTAAATCTTCTTTTAAGATTTTCTTCCTAATCTTACCTTCAGAACGGCTGCGGAAAAGCACACCATTATCTAAAACTACCCCAACCTTACCATCACGATTGGCACTTGCTAACATATGCTGAACCCAGGCCCAGTCTGCTTTATTTTTTGGTGGAAAACCATAATTAAACCTATTATAAGATTGTTTATCTTTTAATATATTTTTATCATAATCTTGATTCCACATTGGATTGGCTATTACTCTGTCAAACTGCTGCAGCTTACCACCATCTTCTAAAAATAATGGTTCTGTAAAAGTATCGCCTCTTTTAATCTGTGCATCATAAAGATCATGTAAAAACATATTCATCTTAGCAATAGACCAGGTATTTAAGTTTCTTTCCTGACCGAAAAGAGAAATGTTCTCCATTCTATCCTGATCTTCTTTTCTAATATGTTCTGCTGAATAAATAAGCATTCCGCCAGAGCCGCAGGCCGGGTCATAGACTCGATCTCCAGACTGAGGATCAAGAATTCTTACTAAAAGCTGAACCACCTCACGGGGAGTATAGAACTCTCCACCTTTTTTACCGGCATCATCAGCAAACTGTCTGATTAAGTACTCATAGGCTCTACCCAGAAGATCAGCATCTTCTAAGTTTTCATTACCTAATTTTAAATCAGTATAATGCTGGATTAACTTTTCTAACACACTGTCAGGTAGTCTATCCTTATCATTAAAATCAACAGTTGTCAACACTCCTTCTAAAACAGGGTTTTCCTGTTCTAAAACTACAAAGGCTTTATTGATAGCTGCTCCAATATCTTCGGTCTGTTCTTTAATTGCAGACCAGCGAGCTCTTTCAGGAATAAACACCTTTGACTCAGTGTAAAAGTCTGGGTCATCTACTACTTCTTCACCGTATTCTTCAATAATGTGCTCTCTGTTCTCCATAAATACATCATTCATTCTTTTTAGAAATAATAGTCCAAATATGTAGTTCTTATAATCTGCAGAATCAATGCTGCCTCTTAAGATATTAGCTGATTCCCAGAGGTGTGATTCTAATTCTTCTAATGTTAGTTTCGACATTTCAACTCCTCCAATTGTTATAATCAATTTAGAATATTAAACTCTAAATTTTTAGTTTAATTTAAAGTCAATTTCATAAGATTTAAAATCTATATAATCTAAATCTTTAAGAGCATATTCTAATTTATCTTCACTTTCTTTGCCTATTATAATACCTCTTACATCTTGATTTTCATCAGCAATATTTTCTTTAACCCAGGAAATATATCTCAAAATCTGACCAACTGTAGAATCACTTGTTTTGCCCCTTTTTAATTCAATAACTACTAGATCATCTGTATCCTGATCAATAGCTAAAAAATCAATGCTCCATATATCTGCAGGGAATTGCCTTCCATCCTGATCAGCAGTCTGATATAATTTTAAATTACTCCCCCAATTTATATTATCCCAATTTCTATACATAAATTCTTCTAAATGCATTTCTAAAGCAAATTGATATTCATTTTCTAAGTCCTCTACTTCTTTTATCTGTTCAGTTAATTTTTTATCTCTATTTTCCAATATGAAATTATAATCTTCTTCTGATATTTTTCGTACTCCTCCCTGAAAATATGTATACCAGTAGTTTTTATTTTCTATAAAAGACAATTGAGATATTAAAACATCCATTTTTATTTTATTCTGCCAAATGTCAATATCTTCTAATTTTACTCCATAATCAGTATTATAAAATGATATCTCATGTCCATATTTTTTCTTTGCTTTTTTATCTAATTTAAATGAATCTGTCTTTAGCCTAGCACTACCTCCAATAGATTTAACTGGATTGCCAATATAAAAAAGAACTCTATCACCTTTTTTTAATTTTTCTCTATTGGGAGTACTTTTTCCCAACCCCCAAAGTTCATCTTCCATACGCTGATTAAATATATTTTTGACTGTTAATTCTTTATTAATATTCGAATGATCTGTTACAATAAAAATCCAATAATTATTACTCATAAAATCTCCCCCTTAAATCTAACTCCCACTATTATTATAGGCTTTTTCAATTAACTTTTTAGCCAACTCAATATCATCTTCACTCTCAACTCTTACCTCTACATCACCTGTACCATAATGACCAATGTCAGATACATCTCTTATCATCTCATGTTCTAAATCAACTTCATCTAGTGAAAGTCTAAGGTATAAAAGCAAATGACCTTTATGGATTTCCAGACATAAAAAGTTTCTGATAACCCTGTATGCAATATAAAATTTACGAGGACTTTCTACTACATCATCAGCCAATTCCAAAGTGAAATCTCTGAGCTCATCAAATAGCTCTCTTGTTTTATCAGTTCCACTTGTAAGGTGATCATCCACACTATAATTTTTATTAATAGAACTTTTATTATTACCCTTACTCTCTTCTGCTGCTGTTAAAATATCAAGTGCAAATATATTATCCTCAAAAACTCTATACTGAATAAGCTCAATTGGCCTTTTCATCTGGTCTACAGCATAAGTATCATACTTATTAAATTCTTCAGCAATACATAAAACTCTTGGAGAGGACCAATCAATCTCAATTTTTTGATTAAGTGTATCTCTTACAAGTAACTCAAAAGCACTCTTGTGATCAACCAGCCAATCGAGATAAAACAAAGCCTGGTTTATTATATTCTGATTCTTATTTTTCTTGTACTCTAAAATTACTGGTGAATTATTCTCATCAATTCCTAAAGTATCCATTCTCCCACCATGCCGCTCACCAGTAGAATATTCTGTAGCTAAAAATGTAATTCCAAATAATTCTTTTAGATTTTCTTCTACTAAACTTTGCAGTTCTTTTTCTAACTTAAAATCCTGCTTTTTAAGCTGTTTCATCCTTCCATTATTTTTTATTTTATAAGGAATAAAAGCCATATTTTACCTCTTCTCATAAAAAAATATTCATTAATAAAATATCATACTGCTGCGACACCATTGTGTCAGAGTCCATTAATTAATTTCTTCATATTATTTTTTTATTATCACTCAAAAACCTCTACCACTACTGACTCAGGTACCCACATATAATCAATACCCTCATCGTTAAGAGGAAACTCAAAGTAGTACCAATTACCATCTAAATCTGTCTTATACTGTTCACTGCCTTCTAATCCTTCAAGCCACTGTTCTTCAGCAATAGCCAATTCATCTTCATCATTAACTGGATCTTTGGGAAAACCTTCTCTTATAATCTTAAGTTTATATTCTCCATCTGGAAAATTGAATCCAGATTCTTTAAAAGTTTTAGCAGTATAAAATTCTCCAACCTGATAATTAATCATAACTACTGTGAATGTCAAATAAGATTTTACACTTTTCGTTAAATAAGATTTTACACCTAAGATTTTCCAAAAATGGTTTCTCTGTGAGTCAATCTGTAGCTATCTCCATCTAAATTGATGATTTCGCACTTATGAACTATGCGATCTAAAATTGCAGCTGTAATAGCTTGATCACCTAATAATTCACCCCAGTCTGTTGGTCCTTTATTCGAGGTGATAATAATTGAAGTCTGACCATACAGTTTGTTTATCAGCTGAAAAAAGAGGTTGGACTCCTGTTTTTCCATTGCTATGAACATAATGTCATCAATAATTAAAAGATCACACTTTAAAACTCTATTGAGTTTAGTTTTAGAAGACCTAATCATTTCAGCAGTTTTAAGCCAGTAAATTAAGTCACTAATTCCTGCAAAAATTACTTTGTAGCCTTCGTTAATGGCATGAATACCGAGGCCAATACTAAGGTGAGTCTTGCCCAAACCGCTGGGTCCAAGCAGGACTATATTGTAGCCCCGCTCTAGCCAGGATAGTTCCTTAAGCTGGTTAAACTGTTTTTTAGATAATGACTGCTGCTCTTCAAGATTAAACTCAGCCAGAGTTTTATACTCTGGGAATGCCGCCTGTTTTAGATATTTTTCCAGTCTGGCTGCTTCTCGTGCTTCAATTTCCTGATCCAGTATATACTCAACCAGTTTCTCACTGGAGAAGGCATTTTCAACAGCGTAAGATATGATTTCTGATATATTCTCAGAAGCGTTTTTTAACTTTAAAGCTTTAAATTTATTTTTTAGGTTTGAAATTGTGGTTGTCATTGATACCTCCAGTTTTAAGAATCAAATATCTTTTGATACACATCAAGGTCTCTTATTGCTGGTCTAGCAGCAAGTTTAGCTTTATCTTTTTCATTTAGGGCTATATTATCAGCTACCAGTAAAATATCATCAGTTTTAGATTTAATTTTTTCTTTATCATAGAAATTGATAACATCTCTAAAATCACTGGCACTGTAGAGTTTATTACCAATACAGTATTCTAATGTTTTTGTGATAGTTTCAGCATCTTTATTCTCTAAAGCTTTTTCTATTACAAGTAGTTGATCTCTGATATATCGCTGTTTTTCTTTTCTGATTCTTGATAAAAATTTATCTGCTTTTTTGTTATCAGGGAAGAGAAGAGTTATCTTTTCTATCAGTTTATCAATATTATCAGATTTCTTTCTTCCGTGATCTCTGTTTTTAGAGAGTTTACCTTTTGTTTTAATTATTTTATGTTCTGCCAGTTTAGCTGTACTTTCAAAATCATATATCAGGTATTTATCATTGTCTTCAAGCACTTTAACATAACTTTCAGGACCCTGATAGGTACCTAAAGGAACAGAATATCTGTTACCTTTTATCGGGATAGTATTGTCTTTTCTCACCTGATAAGTTATACTTAAGTCAGAAGAATTAGTTTTAATTTTTTCGGATACTGGCTTCAGGTATTTCTTTTCGACGGTGAATACCTGAGCTGGTATTTTTTTCGTTGTGCCATGTGTTTTTCCATTAGCACGGCGTTCAAGCCACTTAAGACAATCCTCATTCCACTTTTCCAGATTGATAAATGTTCTATGTGCCGCAAAGTTATTTTTAGCATAACCAACAACATTTTCAATACGACCCTTAGATTCTGGATCAGCTGCCCTACACATATACACTTTGAATTTTCTTTCAAGCCTATATGATGCAAATTGATGAGTGTAGATTAGATCACCATAGTTTTCACTATACAAGATTAAACTGTCCTGATCATATACTGCCTCATTAGGCATACCTTCAAAGTATTCAAATGCATTTTCATGAGCTGCTACTACATCAGCTGTAGTTAATGGTCTATCAAACCATTCTACATATTTGTATCGAGAATGGGAGAGAACAAAAGCTATCAGATAGAGTTTAACTCTGGTGATTTTATCTGATTTGTAGACCCATTTTTCACCCATATCAACCTGCATCTGCTGACCCATTGGTGGATCTTCAACTGCCTCGTAGAGCCTGGGATGCTTTGTTTTGGGTAGATTGTGCTCTTTTCTTAAATCTCTTATGTAATTTCTAAGAGTACTTTCTGTGAAACCAGGATATCCGTTAAGCTGTTCTTCAATCCAGTCATAGATTTGAGAAGCTGAGATATCAGGATGTTCTTTTAGCCAGTTTAGAATCTTATCATGATACTTATCTGCTTTTTTAGTTCTGGTACTCATTGACTGAAGAACTTCTTTAAATTCTTCTGTATTTAAGTCATAGTATTTATTGAGTGTTGGTCTGCTGATATTTAATCTTCTTGCAATCTGGGATTTATTGAAGCCCATTTCTTTTAACTGCTGGATTTTTATATGCATTTTGTATCCATCTTCTTTATTCAAAATTTCTGCCCCCTCTTAGGATATTTAAAAGAATATTATATCCTAAAAGAGCAGATTATGGTACTGGATTAATTTAACATATTTACCATCTCAAATTCGTTGTTTTTACATTATCTAGCAATATCCGTAAAATCTTATTTATCGTTTTCTGTAAAATCTATTTTATCATCTACAACTACTCACAACTCCTTTTAAATATATTTACTGAAAACTTCTTGATACAATAATATTTTCTCAATCATCCAGTCAAAAACATCAGTCCAATCATCATTTTCTAAAAGTGAATAGGATTTGAATAATCTAATTCTACTGGATTTTTTATCAGGTAATTCTTCCCAACTTAATGAATCGCTAAATTCTGATTCAATCTCTGACTTGTTTTTAGAAAACATTTCAAACAGCTCAGAAGATTTTATATACATACCAACATCAATTTTATCATCTCTAGTATTAATATTCATAGAAATATGAGCATCTGAGGTACCAATACTAATATCATGATAACCTAAAGGTTTTGGAGTTCTAAAATTAATTTTATATCCATTTTCTTCAGAGTATTCTTTGAGCTTCTTCCAAAATTCCAGCTGCATTTTTTTAGTATCAGTTAATTTCTTTTTATCTACACTGCTCTTCACATCTTTAGACCAGTAATTTGGCTTTTCTATTACATTAATTTTAGGAGCATAATTGGAATTTTCAATCTGCCATAACTCTATTTGGACTAGAAAGAAATTCAAGTCATTATTGGTTCTTTCGTTTAACCATTCTACAGCCTGCTGATGTTCTTCCTGACTATTCTTCACAACCCAGATTACTATTTCTGCATCAATTCCAGCTGCATAAGTTATTAATTTACCTAAGTGATCATGGTCTGTCTTTTCCAATTGATTTTCTATAATTATATTTTTATTAGTATTAATTTCTTCAGCCAAAATATCAACATTAAATCGACCAACACTGGCTTCCTTTTCAATAATATTAATTTCAATTCCAATCTCATTACTCAAAAGCTCAATATTTTCATCTTCAGCTAACCAGTTTGTAAAATCATAAGCTTCATGTTTCCAGGCTTCTCTTAAGTCAATTTTTTTTAGACGAGATAAATCAACTGTCATAATTAACCTCCTAAAATTACTGAACTAATATTTAATAATCAACTTTATTATTTTAAAATTGTATGGGGGCAAGAATAAGTGCATTTCTAGGGGTTGTTTATATGTGATTTTTTGTGTTTTATAACCATCTCTTTTTATTTTATGTAAATTTTAAATACATTTCATAGTCAACCCTTCTTAGAATCGATTCTCAAGCTTCTGATCAGGTTTAATAAATACTCTAAATTAACTTATGAATTGAAGTAAAATAAAAAACTGCATAAAATACCTGAGACTACAAAAATATTTTTAAAATTTACTTGACTTTTCAGAAACAATGCATTATCTTAAATTGTTAATGTAAAAAATTATATAAAAGATAATTTTATATTCCAATTGATTCTTTCTCTTTAATATTCTTTTATTCTTATACTCTTTTATTTAAATATTCTTTTACTCTCTAATAAAAAAACACCTAGTAAATGGTTTTAAAGCCTGCATTCTAATCCTTCAAGTCAAAGCTCTTCAGCAATAGCCAACTCACCTTCGTCATTAACAGACTCTTCAGGAAAGTTATATCCTCCAATTTTTGAATTATATTTAAAACTTCTTTTGAATTTTAAACCAATACAAATCTATATCACAGAAATTGTATTGGTTAATAAATAGACTATTAACCTCTTAAAAATAGTTTTAAAGCTTAAATTAACCACTTTAAGCGAGTTTATTTGTGTTTTAAGTATAAATGTATGATAGAAGTTAAAAACCTTCATATGGCTAATTTAAAGTTTTTAAAAGAGATTAAATACACAATTTAAATTTTATATTAATTTATTCCTTATATTTATCATAATCAATAAAGAAATCCTTCCATTTATAATCAGCTTCTTTTGATTGTTGGTTTTTTTTGTTTTCACTTTTGGAATCGCTAGTATTCTTATTAAGAAAATTATTCTGATTGATTACATCATTAAGTTTCTTAACTGTGCAAATGTCATCTTTAAGTAACATTTGGAACCGATTAAATAGAAATGACTGATTATGATCACCAAGGCCACAATACTCAATAGTTTTTAATATTAATCTTTCAGATATTCCTTTATCTATGTATTCTTTTATCTTTTCTAACTGCAAATCATTAGGACTTTTTGAGAAAGATTTCTGGAATTTTTCTTTAATTTTTTCCGAAACTGCCTTATTTTTATTATTGTGTGAAGTATATGTAGTAGTATTTGGTATAGGTCGTGCCATTTTGTCACTATCGATCGTGCCATTTTGTCCTAATGCCTTAGAGTCAGGCATTGTGCCATTTTGTCCTATTGGTAAGAAAACAGTATTTTCAGGCATTGTGCCATTTTGTCCTATTGGTGAGTCTTTAGAACTATCAAATTTAGTTTTATTCATTTTTTCAAGTTGTTTAGCTTTCTTTTTAGATTTTCTTTTAGCTTTTTCAACTTTCTTTTTTCTTTTTATCATTATGTCCTGTTCAATTTTTTCTGCTAATTCCGATATTTTTTCATGATTAACTCTATACCACTTAGTTTTATCATATTCTGATTTGTTATATTTATTAGTTGAAATTATGTATCCTTCATCTTCACACTTTTTAATAACTCTTTTTAAAGTTCTCTTACTGAAGAAAGGAAAATAATTTTCATGCCACTCATCTATATTATTAAAAACCCACATATGGTCATCTTTATAGGTATAGATATCATTATTTTGATGCT
>Ga0182234_10141_pt1 | contig 27553 bp, 22 predicted proteins | sample hydfratesGB_TM_A_FD_145595 | JGI IMG/M metagenome (GOLD analysis project Ga0182234, IMG submission 145595) | Subsurface microbial communities from deep shales in Ohio, USA - hydraulic fracturing test GB_TM_A | ecosystem: Environmental > Aquatic > Deep subsurface > Shale gas/oil reservoir >...
TAAAATAGGGCGTTGTGATGTATACATTTTTTTTGGCTATGCTGATCATTTTCATAATACCTTCCATTATTGCCGGGTTATCTGAATCTGGACCGCTTTTTATAAGCTGCATTTTTAAATCTTGCAAGTTTTCCAAATGTTCGGGAAAATATCTTTGTAGATTCTGTAATTCAAAAAATTTATCTTTCATGATTTCTTTAATTCTGTTAAAATCATCCAAAAAAGTCGCTTGAAGTCCGTAAACAAAGTCACCTGTAATGCGAAGGTGAGTGTCTTGCCATTCCCCAAATTCTTTTGATTCAATATACTCATCACCTATATTGAAACCACCAGTATAGCCAATTTCTCCGTCAATGACAATTAATTTTCTGTGGTTTCTATAATTTATCATAGTGTTTATTATCTTTAAAATTGGTGCAAGCACGTAACTATAAAAAACGAAATCTATGCCACTTTTTTTCATTTTTTTTATGGTTTTTCTTTTCAAATCAACAGAGCCCATTTTGTCAGCGATTATTTTAACGTCAATTCCTTGTTTGGATTTTTCAATGAGCTTGTTAATTATTTTCATGCCCACAACATCATCTCTAAAAATATAGTATTCAAGATGAATATGATTTTTTGCTTTGTCAATATCCTCCAAAATACTTTCGAAAAGATTTTTCCCTTTGTAGAATATTTTTATGTCATTTTTCCCGTATAAAGGTGAATAACTATTGTTTGAAAAAAGATTTGTGAGAGGTTTATATTTATCTATTTTTAAATTTGTGTTGTAAATGCTGAATAAGTCTTTTGTTAAATCATCGGTTTGAATGTTCAACCTATTCTTCTCTCTTTTCCAGTTTCTCCCAAAAAGAAGGTACAACGTTAAACCCACAAGTGGAAAAACTATAAAAATAACTATCCAAATCATAGTTTTTTCAGGCCTTTTTCTTTCCATTATGAGAATAGATGTCGAAAAAACTATATATAGTAGATACCAAATTGCACTCCAATCAGTAAAAAGAAAAAATATCATCTAAGTCACTCCTATAATAGTTGTTTATTCAATTATACCATTAAAAAAAGGACGATTAATTAATCGCCCTTTTTGAAAATATCATATTTCTTCTCCCATTTCAAAAAACATAAAAGAATACAAATCTGTTTTTTCTTCAATAGTTTTTTCGAGTGATCTTCCTGCACCGTGTCCAGATTTTGTGTTTATTCTAATAAGTATTGGATTACTTCCTTTATATTTTTCTTGCAAAGTAGCTGTGTATTTAAAAGAATGTGCTGGAACCACTCTATCATCGTGATCTGCTGTTATAACCATGGTAGATGGGTAATTTTTTTCTTCACTTATGTTGTGTAAAGGGGAGTATCTATACAAGTTTTCAAATTCTTCTTTGTTGTTATCACTGCTACCATACTCTACTTTCCAGGCCCAACCTATTGTGAAATGTTGGAATCTAAGCATATCCATAACACCGACACTTGGAAAAGCTACTTTGAAAAGATCAGGTCTTTGATTCATGACAGCACCAATCAACAATCCCCCATTTGACCTCCCCTCTATTGCAAGCTTTTCTTTTGAAGTATAGCCTTTATCTATTAGATATTCTGCAGCTGAGATAAAGTCATCGAAAACATTTTGCTTGTTGTCCATCATTCCGCCTCTATGCCATTTTTCTCCATACTCTCCACCACCACGGATATTAGCCATTGCAAATATTCCGTTGTTTTCTAATAGCCATATTTTGAATGGATCAAAAAAAGGAGGCAAAGATATATTGAACCCACCATAAGCGTATAAAAGAGTTGGGTTATCGCCGTTTAATTTTAGTCCTTTTTTCTTTATTATGAACATTGGGATTTCTGTTCCATCTTTACTTTTATAGAAAATTTGTTCTGTTGAAAAGTCTTCTGGGTTTATTTGTGATTCAGATTGTTTTAATTTTTTCAGTTTTTTGTTTTTGGTGTCAAAACTGAATATTGAAACTGGATAAGTGAAAGAGGTGAAATGAAAAGTGAATTCTTCGGATTCTTCATCTCCTTGAAGGTGATAAGCCAGTCCTTTGTCAGGAAGAATTACTTCTTCAACTTTTTCACCGTTGTAGTCAAAAATAACAACTTTTGATTTGACATCTTCAATATATTTAACGACTATATGATTTTTAATAACTCTGGCTTCATCAAATTTTATGGTTTCTTGAATCAAATCACTTTTTTCCATGGTTTTTGGGTCGACTTGGATTATTTTGTTCATGGGGGCTTCTTCATTTGTCATGAACAAGACTCTATCCCCTATATCTCCAATATAATCGTATTCAAAATCAAAACCTTTGAAAAGTAATTTAACTTCAGAATTTTCTTTTAAATCTTTTATGAAAACTTCTTTTCCAGAAGTACCTTCTGTTGTTTCGACGAACATGTATTTTTCGTTATGAGTTACATTGCCAAAAACAAATCTTTCTGGATTTATTTCATCTTCATAAATCATCATATCTTCTTCTTGTTTCGTACCAAGAATATGGTAATAAACTTTCAAATTTTTATTTTTTTCAGACAAAGTTTCTGCACTGTGATCAAATCCAGAATAAAAAAATCCATTCTTAAACCAAGAAACATTCGTCATCTTTATTTTTTTCAATTCATCATCCAACATTTTTTTGTTTTCAATATCCATAACTTTTATCTTTTGCCAATCTGAACCTGATTCTGAGATATTAAAAGTAATGTATTTATTATCCTTTGAAAAACTACTTATAGTTACAGAAACTGTTCCATCATCTGATAATTCATTTGGATCAAAAAACAATTCTTCATTACCTTCTAAGCCTTTTTGAAAATATATTTTTGGTTGATTTTCTCCAGCTTCGTTTTTATAGAAAAATAGGTAATCTCCAGCTAAAAAACTATCTCCGTAAGTAGTCGCTGAATTTAGCTCTTTTAGTCTTTTTTTTATTTTATTTCTAAATGGAATTTTTTTCAGGTAATCAAAAGTCAATTTATTCTCTTCTTCAATCCATTTTTTTAAGTCTTCGGAATCCTCATTTTCCATCCACCTATAAGGATCTTCAACTTTATAACCAAAATAATCATCTACTTGGTCAACCTTTTTTGCCTTTGGGTATTTCACTAAGAATCACTCCTTTATTTTGTTGTTGGTTGGAGGTTGTTGGTTAAGTGCATTTTTAAAAACTCTAAAACACCCCTGTGCTGCGCACGTCCCCTCTAACAATCATTTCAGAGGGGATCTAATTCTCTTCGAGAATTGACTGATGAGTTGTCTCCATGCACTTCGTTTAGTAGACATGACAGTTGTTATAGTTTTTACTTATGTTTTTTACTTCCAACCTTAAACCTTAAACAAAAATTGTGAAACAATTTTTACATATTCATATTCTACTATTGTTTATATATTTTTTCAAAATAAAAAGCACACCTGATTTTTCAAGTGTGCTCAATTGATTTTATCATTCAGTCCAACAAGCGATGCGTAAAATGCTGAGTTACAGGCCAAGCAGCTTTTTTAATACACAGGGGTAAATCTCATGTTCTATCTCATGGATTTTTTTCTCAAGTTTTTGGAAAGTAGTGCTATTTTCAATTTTTACAGATTTTTGTTCAATGATTTTTCCCGTATCAACTACTCGATCAACCCAGTGAACAGTTACACCAGTAATTTTAACCCCATAATCATAAGCTTTTTTTATTGAGTTGATTCCTGGAAAAGCTGGCAAAAGAGAGGGATGAATATTAATGATTTTAAAGTTATCTACTATTTTGGGAGATAGTATTTTCATATAACCTGCTAAAACAATAAGTTCAGGGGTTTGTTTTTTTAGAAAGTTATACAATTTTTCATCATATTCATCCCTATAATAAGATTTGAAATCTATAATATGGGTTTTCACCTTTAATTTTTCTGCTCTTTTAATTACATAAGCATTTTTATTTTCACTAAAAAGTTCTATATCAACTTGATTTCCCAATTTTTTTACTATATTTTCAAAATTGCTTCCGTTGCCAGAAGCCATAATTACTATTTTTTTCAATATTTGATCATCACTTTTTTATCTGATTTTGTAATTTTAGATTTAAACATAACTTTTTCATCAAATTCGTTTAAAATTTCTTCTACTTTTTTAAAATTTTTCTCTGGTAAAATATAGACCATACCTATCCCCATGTTAAAGGTGTTGAACATGTCTTTTATTTTTACTCCAGAGTTTGCAATATCTTCAAAAATTTTTGGCATTTCCCAGTTGAAATCTATTTCTGTTCCTAATCCTTTAGGAATAATTCTCGACAAGTTTCCTTCTATTCCCCCGCCAGTTATATGGGCTGCCCCATGTATATAATCTGCTATTTTTAGAGTTTGTTTTACGTATAATTTTGTTGGTTCTATTATTTTTGGATTGTACTCTATTAATCCTTCATCCAATAATTTTCTAACCAACGAATAACCATTGCTGTGAATTCCGGAAGAAGATATTCCTATGGCAATGTCGTTTTCTTCTACATTTTGGGATTTTAAAATTTTATTTTCTTCAACTATTCCAACCACAAATCCACCAACATCTACAGAAGATTTGTTGAATAATCCAGGGAGTTCGGCGGTTTCCCCTCCGAGTAACTCGCAATCAATATCTTCTAATATCTTCGATAATGATTTTATAAAAATATTCGCCTGCTCTTTCTTTAGTTTTCCAGTAGCGTAGTAGTCCATAAAAAACAAAGGTTTTGCTCCCATGCAAACTAAATCGTTGACATTCATAGCTATTAGATCTTGTGCTGCGATATCCATTCGATTTTCTTTTTCTAAAAGAATCATTTTAGTCCCAACGCCATCGGTCGAAGAAACAAGAACAGGTCTTTCATAATCTTTTAAATATTTGTATATTGGGAATAGTCCCCCGTATAATCCTATATTTTGTCCTATATAAGATTTGATTTCATTAACCATTTCATCTGCTTCTTTTATATTTACGCCACTTTCAGAATAATTCATGCTTATTCCTCCAAATTATTTTTTATAAAACAATGTAAACAATAATTTTCATGATCAAAGTTCAGTATTTTTCTTACACCTTTTAAAGATAGATATCCCAAAGAATCAGCGTTTATGTGTTTTTCAATTTGGTCGACATTCTTTTGACTGGCTATTAATTCTTTTTTATCTGGAATATTTACTCCCCAACTACATGTTGAGACTACTGAAGGAGAAGATATTCTAACATGAACTTCTCTGGCTCTATACTGCCTTAGCAAATCTACTATTTCTGTCATTGTAGTTCCCCTAACTATTGAGTCATCCACCAAAATTATCCTTTTGTTTTTTATCACTTCGTATATTGGGGTTAGCTTTCTTTTTACGCCTATTTTTCTTTCTGTTTGTTCTGGGTGTATGAAAGTTCTCCCAATATATCTGTTCCTGATCAACCCCATTTCAACAGGGATTCCAGACATTTTTGAATATCCCATAGCTGCAGAAAGTCCAGATTCCATAACAGGAACTACAATGTCTGCATCAACAGGATTTTCTATCGCACATTGTTCTCCCATTCTTTCTCTCATTTGGTGAGCATTTCTTCCGAAAACATTTGAATCAGGTCTTGAAAAATACACATGTTCGAAAAAACAATGACTGTATTTTTGCGTTTCATACTGTACATTTTTAACACCTTTTTCAGTAATTTCGATTGCTTCTCCAGGTTTTACGTCTCTTATCTTTTTCATGTTTGGAGATAAAAATCTTAAACCACAATCTTCTGAAGAAAAATAATATCCGTGTTCGTCTTCATAAAAAGAAAGAGGTCTGTATCCTTTTTTATCTCTTATTGCTATCATTCTGTTTTTAAACATTATAATTAGTGAGTATGATGGGCCAATATTTTCGAATATTATTTTTGAAATTTCTTCTAACGTCCACTTATCTGGAGATTTTCTTAATTTAGAAACCAACAAGTGCAAAACAATTTCTGTATCGGAGTCCGTCAAAAAAATGATCCCTTTTTTCTCCAGTTCGTTTTTCAGTTTTTCTGAATTTTCTATCTGACCGTTATGGGCTATTGAAAAAGATGAATTAGCGTAATTTGCTGTAAATGGTTGTGCACCAGTGATATCGGGAGTACCTTTTGTAGAATACCTTACATGCCCTATAGATATTTTCCCTTTCATATTTGAAAGGGTTTTTTTATTGAAAATAGCTCCAACTGTTCCAAGTTCTTTAAAGCTCTCTATTTTTTCGCCTTTTGTATAAGAAACTCCTGCTGCTTCTTGACCTCTGTGTTGCAAAGCCATAAGCCCTTCAACAACGTATGAAGGAGCTATATTACCTTCTTTTAAATAAGTTCCAAAAACTCCACATTCCTCCATCAACATAGTTAATCCTCCATAGCATTTGGAATAGAATCATAATAATATTTTTTCATCTCTTCCATATCCACTTTTCCAAAACCACAATCAAAACCATATTCTTCTGGAAGAACTCTACCAATTTTTTTGTATTCCATTTTCATTTTTGACATAGTTTGCAAAAATACTTCTTTATTTTCACTTGGAACTGTGACTATAAATCTCGATTGATTCTCGCCAAAGAATTCTTCGTTGTTTTCACCAACTAAACCTTTAAACCCTTTTTGACCTTTTATAGCCATTTCAGCAAGGGCAATTGCTATTCCACCCTTTGAAACATCATGTACGGCATTAGCGATGTTTTCTTCTATTATTTTCAATATTGATTTATGAAGCCCGAGTTCGAAAAGAGTTCTAACTTTGTCTACTTCTCCACCGATAAAATCTCCAGCTATTTCTTGGTACAAACTTCCACCTAAGTAATCTCTGTTTATAGTTGTTTTTCCAACGAGGTAAACTAAATCTGATGGAAATTTGAAATCCATAGTCATTATATTGTTTATATTTTTTACTTCCCCAACCATACCAATGACAGGTGTGGGGTAAATTGCAGAATCTCCTGATTCATTGTAAAAACTAACATTCCCTCCAGTTACTGGAGTTTCCAGTTCTCTACAAGCAGAAGATATACCTTTTATAGACTGTTCAAATTGCCAAACCACTTCTAATTGTTCTGGATTTCCAAAATTCATGTTATCTGTGACCCCCTTCGGAGTAGCTCCAACAGATACAAGGTTTCTTGCGGCTTCAAAAACAATATTTCTACTACCTTCGTAGGGGTTTAAGAACGTCATGGGGCCATTTCCATCTATGGTCATGGCTATTCCTTTATCGCTACCTTTAATCCATATTACAGAAGCGTCTGCATTCCCTGGAGTTATAACGGTGCTATTTCCAACTTTGTAATCATATTGTTTGTAAACCCATTCTTTTGAAGCTATGTTTGGATGTTTTAAAAGTTCTGAGAATATCATTTTAGGGTGTTTGGTTATATTTGGGTTTTTTCTTGCTCTGTGAACATAGAAATAGTTAGGGGTTTCTGCTTTTATGACTAAATTTGGAGCGTTTACCAAATGTTCAAGAGACAAATTACAGAGTTCTTCTCGATTAAAATATGCTTTCATGTTTCTTTCATAAGTAGTTTTTCCGATTACGGACATTTCTAAGAAATATTTATCTGCAATTTTTTTAATCTGTTTTTCAGTTCCAGGTTCTATAAGAAAAAGCATCCTTTCTTGTGATTCAGAAAGCATCATTTCCCAGGGTTTCATATTTTCTTCTCTAATTGGGACCTGGTCTAAATATAATTCAAAACCAAGGTTACCTTTGTAAGCCATTTCTGATGAAGAACTTAATAATCCTGCTGCCCCCATATCTTGGCTTGCCAAAACACCTGGTATTTTTAAAACTTCTAATGTTGCTTCAATTAGATTTTTTTCAGAAAATGGATCCCCAACCTGTACAGATGGCCTGTCATCTTTCCCGGATAATTCTTTTGATGCAAAAGAAGCACCGTGAATTCCGTCTCTTCCAGTTTTAGCACCAAAATAAACAAAGTATTTGTTGTGTTCTTTTGCTTTTGAGTAAGTTAATTCTGATTCTTTAGCTATTCCTACACACATTACGTTAACCAGAGGATTTGTGGAATATGTTTTGTTGAAGTAAGTTTCTCCAGCTACCGTTGGAACACCTATAGAGTTTCCATATCCACTAATTCCGTGGACAACACCTTCAAAAATATTTTTAGATATTGGGTCTTTGAGATCACCAAATCTCAAAGAATCTAAAAGAGCTATAGGCCTTGCCCCCATAGCCAGAACATCTCTAACTATACCACCAATCCCCGTTGCAGCCCCTTGATAAGGTTCTACTGCACTTGGGTGATTATGGCTTTCGACTTTAAAAACGATTGCGTTTTCATCGATTTTTATATATCCAGCGTTTTCATCTTCTATATTAACTGGTAATTTTTTTAGTAAACTCTTTGAATGTTTATAACCACAGTGTTCAGACCATTGTGCTGAAAAAAGATATGTTTCGAACTCATTTGGTTCTCTGCCTAATTTATCTTTGATCAAATTGAATTCTTCTTCGGATAATCCTAATGCAATAGCCAGTTCTGTTGTGCCTATTGTCTTATTCATTTTCTAAAAACCTCCTAATAGAAAGTAAGATAGAAGCTCCATCTCCATTTCCCAGAAGTTTGACAGCATTTCTCTCTGGATGAGGCATCATACCGAGGACATTTTTCTTATCGTTCATTATTCCAGCAATATTTTTATATGAACCGTTTGGATTATCTTTGTATTCAAATACAATTTGATCATTATTTTTAAGTTCTTTGTAATCTTTTTCTTCTATTTTGAAATTTCCGTCCATATGGGCAATTGGTATTTCCAAAGTTTCTTTTTCTATATACTTTGTGAATGGAGATTTTCTATTTTTTATTTCAACATCAACATCATCACAAATGAATTTCATCTTTTCATTTTGCGAAAGAGCACCTTTTAATATTCCTGATTCTGTAAGTATCTGAAATCCATTACAAACACCAAGCACAAGACCTCTTTCGTTTTCAATGAATTTTTCAACATTTTTCATAACTGGAGAAAACTTTGCCAATGCCCCAGCTCTTAAATAATCTCCATAAGAAAACCCACCAGGCAAAAATAAAAAATCATAATCTAAAACCTTTTCAAAATCATGCCAAATATAATCGTAATCAAAACCTATTTTTTCAAGTGCAAATCCCGCGTCTCTATCGCAATTAGACCCTGGGAAAACAATTACACCAGCTTTTATTTTAGGCATTAATTTTCACCTTCTGGTTTGATTATATTTAACTCGTAAGTTTCTAACACAGGGTTTGTAAGAACCCCGTGTGCTATTTGTTCAGCAATTTTTCTTGCACTATTTTCATCTTTTGATTCAAGACTAAATTTTATATCTTTTCCAAAATTTATCGAATTTATGTTATACCCCATTCTTTTTAAAACTTTTTCTGTAGCCATCCCTTGTGTATCCAAAATACCTTTTTTTAAAGATATTTTCACCTCAAAGTCGAATTTATTCATAGACCCAGCCTCCTTGTTAGAGAGCTGTAAGTGTCTACCAAGTTGCCTTTTGATTCTCTATATACATCTTTATCTAAAGATTCTTTTGTTTTAGAATCCCAAAATCTACATGTGTCCGGGGATATTTCATCAGCGAGAATTATTTTTCCATTCTTAATACCAAATTCCAATTTATAGTCGACTAAAATTATGTTTTTTTCTAAAAAATAATTATTCAAAATTTTGTTAATTTTGAGGGCTTGATCTTTAAGATAATTAATGGTTTTTTCATCAGTTAGCTTTATTGCCAAAGCTGCATCTTTTGAAATCATTGGATCGCCAAGAGTGTCATCTTTTAAAGAAAATTCAACTAAAGGAAATTCAAGTTTCATACCTTTTTCAACACCGTATCTTCTACAAAAGCTCCCTGCGGCATAGTTTCTAACTATAACTTCTAAAGGAATTATGTCTACTTTTTCTGCTATAAATGAATTTTCATCAACATCCTCAACAAAATGAGTTTCTATGCCTTTTTCTTCGAGCATTTTAAAAAAGTAAACTGAAAATTTCTTGTTTATATTACCTTTTCCCTTCATGTTGTCTTTCATTTCTCCATTATTAGCAGTTACGTCGTCTTTGTAGTATATTAGCGTTTTATCTTCATCATATTCGTATAATTTTTTAGCTTTTCCTTCGTACATGAATTTTAAATCTGATAAATTCATTATTTCCCCTCCTTCAAAAGTCTCTTTGTGAAGTATGCAGCGTTTTTCATTCCGTGGTTTCCAATTCCCATAGTAGCAACGGGGACTCCTTTGGGCATTTGAACCATTGAAAGAAGTGCATCTACGCCTTTTAAAGGGCCGACATCGTTTGGGACACCAATAACCGGGAGAGAAGAAAGAGAAGCGATAACTCCAGGTAAGGCGGCGGCCAAACCCGCAACAGCTATTATTACTTTGTAATCATCATCTAAATTTTTGATGTAAACTGTTAATTTTTCAAGGTCTCTGTGTGCACTCATAACTTCAAAGTTATAATCGATATTCCATTCATCGAAAAGATCCAGTGCTTGTTTTACAAAAGTTTCGTCGGATTTACTACCAGCAACAACAAGTACTTTGGCCATGTAAAAACCTCCTAAAAATAGAATTAACCCCACCTCTCGATAGGAAGAGAGGTGGGGTAATTATAATCATTATTTACATAGCCATTGTAAAAAATCAAATTATAACAGTCGTTTAGACTGCTTTAATAACCCGCACCCCCTTCCTATAGTCAAACAATTTACGGTTGTTTGGTAGAGACTCTCGGACCATATTTCCGAAGTTATATAGGAAAGGGTTACTTATTAAATTTTTTCATTACACTTTGATTCTAACATACTAAAAATTTTTATTTCTTAATTAATTGATACATAGATATTAATTTATTTTTAATATAAATAATATTATAATTTAAAAGTGATACAATTTTATTAATATAATTACGAGGTGAAAAAAATGTATTTTGAAGATTTAGATAACATAGAAGATATTGACGAATTGATGAAAAAAATGAATGAAGAAGAAATTTGCCCTGAATGTTTACAATGTGGATATTGTTGTAAGCAAAACCCCTGTTATTATGGTCAATGGAATTATGAGAAGAATCGATGTGAATATCTTACAGAAGACAACAAATGTTCAAAACACGATGAAATAGTTGAATATGAAGAAAAATTAGGCTCAGAAATAAGGCTTTTTGAGACTGGATGTTGTTTAAACCACATGAATCCAGATAGGCTAAAAAAATTGGGTAAATAACTTATGGTAAAATAGTTTTGTAAGACATTATTGAATAAGGGGCTATGTATAAATGGATAAGGTTAGAAATACAAAAATAGAAAATATAAAAAAATCTCTAAAATTTATCTTTTTGAACAATAAGACTACCAGAAAGGAGATATCTGAATATACTAATTTAAGCAATTCTTCAATTACGCGTGTTATAAATTATTTAATGGCTAATGATTTCATTCTTAAATCAAACAAGATAAATGAGTCCAAATATGGAAGAAAAAGTGAAATGCTCATGGTGAACAAAAATAAGCTAAGAATTTTTGTCGTAGATATTGACGTAAACACCACTATGTTTGGAGAAGGTTATTTTGATGGAACAGTTGATCTGTTAAAAACCATTCCAACTCCTGATTCTTTTGACGAATTAAACAGTATAGTAAAAAGCTATATTTCATCGTTGAATAAAGACTTTTTTTATATTTCGTATTCTATACCAGGAATTGTGGACATAGGAAGCAAAAGAATAAAAGACACTCCAAATTTAAAATGGAAAGACTTTAGCTACAATTCTCTTATTAAGAATGATGACATCATATTGGATAATGACTCGAACTTATCCATTTTAGCCGAAAAAATAAGATCAGAGGATATGAAAGATAAGAAGAACGCTATATTTATTTTGATTAAAGAAGGGATTGGTTCAGGTCTGCTTTTGAATGACGAGATATACAGGGGCTTTTCGTTTTCTGCAGGAGAAATCGGTCACAATTACATTTTTGGAGAAAAGGTAAAATTCGAACACTTTATAGATTTTGAAAGAAATTACGAAAAAACTATAGATACAATTGCGTTAAACATTTCTTATGCTATAAACCTACTTAACCTTGAAAAGGTTATAATAGGTGGGAAAATAATAAACTATCCAGCAGTTACATTTAGGGAATTAAAAAAAAGAATTCAGAAATATACTTATGTAAATAACGATAATGTAGATATAAGGGTTACGGAGTTTAATTACGTGCCAGCAAGCATGATAGGCGCATGTGTCAACGGGGTAATAAAGTATATAGACAATATATAAGTAGAGGTGAATTGATATGATTAAAGTTGAAGATTTATCTAAAATATACACAGAAAGGGCGAAAGAAGTCAGAGCTTTAGACAATGTTAACGTAGAAATGAATGAAGGTGAAATTATTTCAATACTTGGCCCTTCTGGTTCTGGAAAGTCAACATTTTTAAACTGTTTATCGGGTATTGATAGGCCCACACATGGGAAAATATTTATAGATGATTACGAGATTACCAACAAATCAGATAATGAAGTAACTGAGTTTAGGGCTAAAAATATGGGTTTTATTTTCCAATTTTTCAACCTTATACCTGTGTTAAATGTAATTGAGAACGTGAAATTACCAATGCTTATAAACGAACAAAAAGAGAAATTGGCCGAAGAAAAAGCTAAAGAATTGTTGATCAAAGTTGGACTCGAGGATAAAATGAATGTTGATGTATCGACTTTAAGTGGTGGAGAAGCCCAAAGGGTATCCATTGCAAGAGCACTGATTAACGAGCCTAAAATAGTATGGGCCGATGAGCCAACAGGTGCTTTGGATAAAAAAACAGGTAATGAGATCTTGGAATTGATAAAAAATTTGAATGAAACAAAGGGAACGTCTTTTATCATAGTTACACATGACCCAAAAGTGACTAAGTTCTCTAATTCCATATATCTAATGGAAAGCGGAAAGTTGAGGAAACAATAATGGTTGCTTATATATTTATATTCTTAGTTTTGTTGATATTCCTCTTCTTGTTGAAAGACAGGCTCATTACCAAAATATCCTTTAAAAATATTTTTAGAAAAAAAACACAAACATTTCTTATTTTACTTGGAACTATGATTGGTACGTCTTTTATAATTGGAGCAATGGGTATCAACGACACATACAACAACTTTGTCAACACAAATATAGAAAAATTTTATTATAAAATAGATGCCGTTGTAAATGTAGATGGGATAGAGCAAGATAAGGTAGATGAGGCTTTATCTAAAATAAAGCAAGATATAGAAGATGAAAATATCTTGCCTGTTTATTATAAGATGTACCCTGTTTTAAAAGAAGGACAAATTCAACAACTTAATTTTTCTGATATTACAAATGTAGCAGTGTTTGGGTTCCCTTTCGAAAAATATAAAAATAGTGAATTTTACAACGAAATATATTCAGAACCTCTTGGCCCAAATCAGGCAATCATCACACAAGATTTGGCGGATAATTTAGAGGTTAAAGTTGGTGACGTTATACAAATTCTTGATTCAGCAAATGTTGCCACGATATTGTTCCCCAACAAATACGAGATAAGGGATATAATCAATTCAAAAGGACTGTTGAACTATAGAGGTAGAAATTCAGAATCACAGCGAGGTGCAGTCATTTTAAACGAAAGAAAGGCTGCCAATCTTTTAAGGGCTACTGGTTCAAAGCCAAATCAATATTTGATAAATTTAGATGATTTTGAAAATCAAGAGCAAATTTTTGCCGAGATAGAAAGCTTAGAAGAATCTATAGATGGATTAAGTGTAGTTTTTCCAAAAAAAAGGCAGAGAGAGATGCTATCTTCTGGAGAAATTTCTGCTATATTTTTGGCCCTATCATCATTTTCTTTTTTAGCAGGTGGAATTCTCATGATAAGTATTTATTCCATGCTAATGAACCAAAGAAAAAAAGAAATGGGTGTGTTGAGGGCTATTGGTTTTAAAAAAGATAAGATAAGAAGAATGATCTTTTTTGAGGGAGTTTTTTATAATCTTTTCTCAGTTCCATTGGGGTTGATATCTGGTTATCTGTTATCCAGATTTACCTTTGAACAGATAAGTGGTTTTAGTGAATCACTATCTAATTTTGAATTGTTCTCTTATTTTCCTCAGATTAACGAATTTTTTGTGAGGCCAGAGTCTTTCATAATATCTGGAATAGCCGGCTTTTTAATACCGACAATATTTATATATTTTTACTCTTATAATGTTTCAAATATGAATATTGTAAATGCAATAAAAGGTATAAAACAAGAATCAAAATCAAGAACAAAGACATATCTGGCAGGATATTTGATTATTTCTTTATTGGTTTCCTGGCTTTTGAATTTCAATTATTCAGTTATATATTTTTTGATTAGCACATTCGCTCTTTTACTTCCTTTGATCTTTAAAAAATTGATGGACAAAAAGATTTTTATTAACATAGCTTATTTTGCAGTTTTTTTATCTACAATTTTGATTCCATCTGAAGATTATATATTCATAGGAGCGAAAAGTTTTGTTATGATAATATCCAGTGTTGTGATATTTTTGTACGATTTTGATTTCATAATACTTGGAATAAAAAAACTTCTAAATATTTTCAAGATAAATAAAGCGATAGTAAATATATCCACATCTTATCCATCAAAAAAGAAGGGCGATGTATCCTTAATAATAATTTTATATTCAATAGTTCTGTTTTTAATAGTTATTTCCACAATAATCCCGAATATTCAAAGAACACAGATGAATAGATCAAGAGACGAGCTTTTTGCTGGATTTGATGGAGCAGTAATTAATATTCCCGTTCCTTTATTATCCACAAAATCCGATAAGTCTCAAATAAAAGAAATAAAATACGTTGAGGAAGCTGCTAATTTTTATTATGTTCCTTCGACATTGGTCAATGCAGATAATGAATATTTTCCTTTGATGATAGGTTCTGACGAGTTCTTTGATGTTAACAACATAAAAGTGAAAGAAAAAATGGATTATATGAAAAACATGTCAGATCGGGAAGTTTGGCAAGAGATTAAAAACAATCCAAACTATATAGCCTTTCCCGAATCGATAAACAATTCGTTGAAAGAAAAAGTAAAAGTAGGGCAAGAAATAGAAATAGGCAAATTAAATGCTACTTTTAGTATGACAGAAAGGCCAGAATTATCAGAAAACGTTGAAATGAAAATACCTTTCACTGTTGCAGCAATTATTCCAGAGGTAATAAACACCATAACAATGGGGCCAATAGTTTCAGATAATTTTGAAGGATATAGTCAATTTATACAAGGATCTTTTAACGGTCAAATATTCACGTTGCAAGAAAATTATGTTAGAAAAGAATTGGAAAATGTTTTTAAACAAAACAAATACTTTTTTGTATTAGTTGATGATCTTGTTAACTTTGGGCTCAATGCTACTGAAGGAGTTTTTTCTATAATAAATTCTTTCTTGTATTTTGGTTTAATTGTTGGAGTTGTTGGCCTTGCTATAACATTTATAAAATCTATAGATTTAAGAACCAGTGCAATAGGGATGTTGAAGGCTATTGGTTTTAATAATAAAATGGTTTTTGAAAGCTTCTTTATTGAATATTCAATAATGATTTTCTTGGCGATATTATCCGGACTTTTATCTGGAATAATAGGTTCGTACAATATATATACAGTGTTTATAGGTGAGGCTATGCCTTTTATAATACCTTGGATGAATTTGATTTATATAGCTATAGGTTTGTATGCAGTTTCAATTGCCTCAATAATCATTCCTTTGTATAATACAACAAAAATTCAGGCAGCAGAATCAATGCGTGTAGAAGACTAAGGGGGACGTACTTTGATTTATTTATTAACTTTATTGTCTGGTGTGTTAACCGGTTTGGCCATGCCAGGTAATTTATTCTCTTTTTTGATATGGGGGTCATTGATTTTCTTTTTGAAAAATTTGGACAATTCCAAGAGAACTTTGGATAGGTTTTTGCACACCTTTATATTTGCCTTCAGTATGCTTTTTACAACATTGTGGTGGCAATTGCCTGTGCTTTCCAAAAATATCCCAGATATATTGGGATCTTATTCAAGTTTTATGGGTGTTTTAGGGTTTATAGGTGAAATTTTGTTACTTAGTTTACCTTATTTGTTGATATGGTTGTTAACCGAGATTTTTAACAGAAAATTTAGGGAAACGAGTTTCTGGAACAAGGTGTTATTTTATTCGTTTGCCTTTACTTCTGCTGAAATATTAAAAGACTTTGGTGATCTTGCTTTTTCTGGAGGATCGCTTGGTTATGCTATTTGGGATCATGTTGGTTTGATTCAGCTTGCAAGCATATTTGGATATTTAGGTTTAACTTTTTTAATTGTTTTTGTAAACAGTTTTTTGGCATTTGACAAATCAAAATACTGGTTTTATAAACTGCCAATAGTTTTATCAGTTTTGTTTATTTTGAATTTTAGCATAGAAAGATTTATTCCAATAGAGAATATAGAAAAAGACCCCTTAAAAATAACCGCTGTACAAACAAATGAAAGTCAGGAAATTAAATACAACATAAATTCATGGAAGAGTTATGTTGATTTTTCCGATAAATTAAGGCAAGCAGAAAAAACAAATTCGGATCTTGTGATATTTTCTGAATCTACTTTTATGGAAGATATAACAAAAAATGAAGTATATGATGCCTTTAAAATAAATGTAAAAGATATTGGTAAGGATGTAATACTTGGGTTTCCAAAAAGCGAAGCTGGAGAATATTACAATACTGCATGGTATTTTGATGAACAAGCTAATTTGGTGGACAGCTATAACAAAATAGGTTTAACCCCTTTTGCAGAATTTTTGCCTTATGAGTTTATATTTGATAATTTTGCTTCTTTTAAACTTCTGAGATTTTATGAAAGAGGAAGCGAACCAGGAGTTTTTGAAGTTAATGGAGATAAATTGGGAGTTCAAATATGTTTTGAAACATATTTTTCAGAAATATCAAATAGTCAGGTAAAAAATGGTGCTGAAGCGTTGATTTCGATTACTAATGATGGATGGTTTGGGACAAAAACTGGATTAACTCAGCATTTTACCCAGGGTATTTTTAGAGCAGTTGAAAACAGAAGAGATTTTGTACAGGTATCTAATAATGGCTTTACGGGGCATGTTGATAAGTACGGTAGAGTTGTAAAAGCAATAGCTCCTTTTCAAGAGGAAATTACAACTTTTGAAATAAACAAAAATGATGGAAAGACTATATATTTTCATATAAAAGAAATTTTAAAACTTTTGATTTTAATTGCAGCTTTGATATTTGCGATATTATAAAAAGGAAAGCGAAAGCTTTCCTTTTTTTCTACATTGTTAATTTACTATATTAGAATTTCAACTAAAAGGCCTTTGTTTTTACCAACAACTAACAACCAGTATCTAACAACAGAAATCTGCGATTTCTTTTTTAATATTTCAATTTCATATTTACCCTGTTTTTTGGTTCTCCATTTTGAATATAATTTCTAACATTATCAATGCACCAATCAACACTGTATTGAATCGCTTTTTCGTTAAATCCAGCAACGTGTGGGGAAAGGATAACATTTTCATAAAGATGTATAGGATATTTGGAAGGTAATTTGTACATTGCATCTTTAGTTGGATAATCGTACCAAACATCTATTGCAGCACCTTTTAATATATTATCTCTTATGCCTATGAACAAAGCTTCTTCATTAACAATTGGTCCCCTGCCAACATTTACTATATATTTGTTTTTAAATAAATTAATATTGTCTTTATTAATTGTGTCTCTTGTATTATTTGTTAAAGGTAAGGCTATATATACAATTTCAGCTTTTTCAATTGCTTTTTCAAAATCCGTTGTTAAAATATCAAAATTTTCAATTTTTTCGCCATTATAACTATTTTTATAACCTGTTATTTCACAATCAAAAGCTTTTAGGTATTTAGCAAGACTTTTTCCAATACTGCCTGTTCCAAGTATTGTCACTTTCTTGTCTATAATACTTTCCCAAGATTGATGAGGTTTCTCCCCAACAGAAAAACCGTGCCAAACTCCTTTTTTCATATCATTGTGAAAATGTGGGATTTTTCCAAGTAATGACATGGTCAGACTAACGGCTCTTTCTGCTACAACTTTTCCATTCCCTTTTGAATTTGCAACTATAATATCTCTTTCCAAAAGCTTTTCAGAAGGTAGAGTGTTTACCCCAGAGAAAGGTACGAAGATGATTTTTAAATTTTTTGCTATGTCTATTTCTTCTTCTGTTAAGAATCCTCCAATTAAACCATCTGCTTCTTTTAGTTTTTTTCTTTTATCTTCATCACTATCAAAAAATAGTATTTCTAAATCCTCGTTTTCATCTTTTATTTCTTTCAATTTTTTATCCCAGTATTCTGTTTTCATGTGATCAAATAGTAATTTCATAAAACACCTCCAATTGATTATCATTTTAATTATAACAAATTTAGTTAGGTATTAAAAGTAATTAAATTTTAATTAGCCATATTTACAAAATAAAATCTTATGTTATAATAGTTAGGGAAACTAATCAAAAAAGAGGTGATTAAATGCCTAAAGAAAGAAGAATTTCTGAGAAAGTCAACGTTTTCGAAGTCCCTATTACAAAGGGACTATTCATGTTAGCTTGGCCGATTATATTAACGAATTTGCTACAAACTATATACAACATAACCGATGCATATTTTTTGGGAAAATTAGGGCCAAAGGAATTTTCGGTTCCCACTATAGTTTTTCCAATAGTTTTTGTCTTCATTTCTCTTGCTTCAGGCTTTTCGCATGCTGGTTCATCTATGGTTGCACAATATACTGGCATGGGAGAAAAACATAATGCCGAAAAATCAGCAGCTCAAACTATTATAACTGTGTTTTTTATTTCTGCAATTATAATGGTTGTTGGTTTGATATTATCTGATTCTATGGTTTCAATAATGCAAGTAGAACCAGATATACATGAATTGGCGGTATTTTACTTAAGAGTTATCCTCCTCGGTTTGCCGTTTTTATTTTCTATGGAACTAATAGCAGGTATATTTAGAGGATGGGGAAATTCTGTAATAGCTCTTCAATTGATGTTTTTTGCCGTTGTTACCAACATTATTTTAGACCCTATTTTTATATTTGTGATAGATTGGGGGGTAATTGGTGCTGCAGCAGCTACAATTATCTCAAGAGGAACTTTTGCGGGTGTTTTTGCTTATATTTTATTTTCTGGAAAGTTGGGGTTCAAAGTTCATTTGAAAGATTTTAAACCAGATTTCAGATTTATAAAAAAAGTATTATCTATTGGACTTCCTGCTTCTTTAGGGCAAGCTGTTACGGCTTTTGGCTTTACCATTATCACAAGTGTTATTTCTCAATTTGGGCCAGTTGTAATTAGTGGTTATGGAGTTGGAAATAGAATAAACTCAATGGTTGTTATGTTTGCTACGGGTATGTCTTTGGCAACTGGTGCGATGGTGGCACAGTTCGTTGGTGCTGATCACAAAGAGAAAGCTGTAGAAACAGTTAGAAAAGCAGGAATAATAACTTTTAGCACAATTTTGGGCATTTCAGTATTGCTATTTTTCTATGGGCAATACATAACTCAATTCTTTATAAATGATCCAGAAGTAATAGAGGTTGGAGTCACATTCTTTAAATTGGTTTCGTTTTCACTACCGTTTTTTTCTTTGATGGATATATTTATGGGTACATTGAGAGGCACAGGTCATACTATACAATCAACTATCGTAGATATGGTTAGGCTTTGGGGAATAAGAGTTCCTTTGATATTGATTATGTCAGAGACTTGGGGATTCAGAGGCGTATTTTATGCTATGATTATTAGTAATATTTCAGCGATGCTCTTATCATTCTTGTTCATAAAATTTGGTAATTGGAAAGATAGGGTAGTAGAAGATTATGATAAAAGTCTTGAAGAAATATAAAAAAAAGAAGAGCTAAAGCTCTTCTTTTTTTAATGTCTCGGGTTATTTCCAACTTTTATTATAGCTTTAACAATTTTATCTAAAATATCTATTCTAAGCTGAACTTCCATCATTTCGGCTTTTGAAATAGCCAGTCCTTTATCTGTGGATACGTATTTTGGAGTGATTTCATTTAAAACTATGGCTTTCACATCCTCCCTACATTTTGGGCAATCACAAAAATTTATTTCGTGAGTTTCTAAAATATCTTCATATATTTCATCAACAATTTTTTCCATTATGTTAACTAACATTTCATTCCCCCCCCAGAAAGAAAAGTATATAAACCATAACATTCACAATCAATTATACAATATTTTTACTTTTTGTTATAACCGACTACAGAAAACGTCCATAATTTGTTATTTGTACTTGGGGGATTCCATTTTGCGGAAATATCGAATGCAAATTCTGGTTTTAGTCGGCCATTTAAAATCCAGTACTTTGATTCTTCGTTGTTTATTATCCCTGGACTCGCTGTGATAATTAATTCTATTGGCCTATCCACTACGTCAACAGCGTCTATTGTTGTTTCTTTTTGCAATACTTCTATAATTTCATCTAAAATTTTTTTTGGTGGTAGTGGTTTTATATTAATTAACGCTATGTTTTTTGATAATGGTCCAACTATTTTCACATTGGCGATCTCTCTCTCATAATTGTGATAATCTAATACGTCATGTATGACTTCGTTAGAAACAACCATAGCTCTTGCATGGTAGTGGGTGTTTGCTGACATTTTCAAAAGATGTTTGTATTTACACCCTTCTCTGAAAGAGTTTTCCCCTATTCTTGGTATTTCAAAACCATAATAATCCAAGATTCCTTGAATAACTGGTTTATCCAAATTTAAAAGTGGAGAATACATTCCATTGTTTACCTTTAATCCAAGTTTACCCCATGAGTCAGATTGATTAGACCCTACAGCAACTATACCTTTGTAAAGCATTTTCTTTACTTTTCCAAGTTTTATGTCTCTTGTACATTGGTTACAATTTGGTCCGTGGTATAATAGTTTTTCCTGCTCTTTCTGACCATTGGTGAAAAACAATCTTAAGTCTAATTGATCTGCCAATGACAAAACCGCTTCCAGCCCTTTAGAGTACGAATAAGGTCCAAAACATGTGTTTATAAGTGTGATTTTTTCTTTTCCAATAGCAGCTTTAGCAAGAAGTGCGACAACTGTAGAATCTAAGCCACCGGAAAAGGCAATATACATTTTTTGATTTCCCACAGTTTCTCTTATTTCTTCTTTTAATATTTCAATTGTCTTTTCTATATTCATTATTATCACCCATTTTTATCTTATTTATTCAATTATATAGAAAGCTTTTTTCGATATTGTGAAATATCTTTATCGAAAATATTTTCACTATTAATATATTATTTTAAAATATATAATTATGCTATAATTTAAATATAAAATATAAATTTTTGAGGTTGGTGAATTTGATTGCTAATTTCTTTATCTATTAAAAACTTTGGCTTGTTTGATGAGGCTGAGGTAATTTTTGACAAAGGGTTAAATGTTATAACAGGGGAATCTGGAGCAGGGAAATCTATGTTTATAAATGCTTTGAGAGCATTTATTACAGGACAGATCCCCAACACATTGAAAGATCAAGAAGGTTCTATTTCTGCTTTTTTTACTCTTGATGAAAAGTTAAGAAAAGAATTGGATAATATTATAGATTTAGATGATGATGAATTAGTAATTTCAGGAAATTTCACGGCCAAAAGAATATTTTTTAGAATAAATGGGCAAATTATTCCAAAAGAAACAGTGAGAGAAGTTGGTAAATTTCTTATAGAGATAAATTCTCAAGATTCAAATGTTCTCTTAAGAGATGAAGGGTATCAAAATAATCTTATTTATGGTATCCTAAGAGATAAGTATTCTGAAGAATTTAAAGTGTATGACGAGAAGTACTCTGAATACTTAAGTTTAATAAAAAAAAGAGAAAAAATGCCGTCAGATAAAACAGAGTTGTACAGAAAAATAGATACACTCAATTACGAGTTAAATGAGATAAAAGGTGTTTCTCCAGAGTTGGGGGAAGACGAGGTTTTAACAGAAAAATATAAAGCTCTTGAAAACATAGAGGTTATCAAAAAAAATATATATGAATCAATGAATATCCTCAAAGACGCCGAAGATATAAACATTGATTACAACCTTGGTAATGTGGTTTATAACTTATCAAAAATACAGGATTTTGGTTTTAAAGATGCATACAACCTTTCTCTATCTCTTCAAGATGGTGTTTCAGATTTATATTCAATGGTGGAAAACAAGTTGAATGAACTGGAATTTGATGAAGAAGAGTTCGAGAATGTTTCAAATAGATTGAATTTGATAATGAATTTGAAAAGAAAGTATGGACCTTCTTTACAAGACGTTTTAGAAAATGAAAAGATTTTCGAGAAAGAGTTGGAAGATCTTTATGAAATAAAAGAAAATATTGACACTTTAAAACCAAAATTAGAAAAATTAGAAAAAGAACTTTTGATAGAGTCTGACAAAATTATGAATTTGGCAAAACCCTATCTGGAAGATATGAAAAAAAGGATAGTTCAAAATCTAAAAGATTTGAATATGCCGGATTCTGATATAGATGTTGCCTTTAAAAAATTGAAAAAACCTACTGAAAATGGTTTTTATAAATCTAAATTTGTTTTGAAGACAAATCCAAAGTCTGATTTCATGGATCTATCTTTAATAGCTTCAGGAGGAGAGCTTTCAAGAATATTTTTATCTCTTGAGACTGTTTTAGGTAACGATTACAGCATGAGTACAATGCTTTTTGATGAAGTTGATTCTGGTGTAGGACCAAGAATGGCAGACATTGTAGGTGCAAAGTTAAAAGATTTGGCAAATAAAAAACAAGTTATTGTTATAACTCATATGCCACAAGTTGCTAACTTTGGTAACAAGCATTTTAAAATCATCAAAGAGAAAGAAAATAACAAAATAAAATCTACCATAAAATTGTTATCTTCTAAAGAAAAAGATAAAGAGATAAAGGAAATGTATGGAGATATTGTATATTGATTTGAGGAGTGTTATGAATGAATAGGGAAGATTTAATTCAAAGAGTTTTACAAGAAAAGGGAACTGATGCGATTCCAAATTTAATAAGGTTGTTGGACGAAGAGGATTCAGAAACAAGGGAGTTAGCTGTTGATGTACTCTCTGTTATGGGCAATGAAAGCCGAGATTATTTGCTAAAAGAATTTAAAAAAAGATTTGAAAAGAATACAGAAAATGATATAACACTTTTGTACTTGACTGAATTACTGTCAGATCTTAACTGTAAAGAAATAGTACCATATTTAGAAAGAATGATAAATAACTATACAGATGAGAGGGCTTTTCCAGTAATAATAGAAAACCTATTAAAACTTACAAAAGATGACAAGTATTTAGACATACTTCTAACATTTATGGATGATGGAAGTGAAATGGAAGAATTGGCTTTAATGTCAATCACTAACCTTCCATCAAAAAAAGTCGTAGATATATTGTCTGAGAAATATGAAAACAGTAAAGATAAATCAAAAAGAGCGTTAATAATGGACTCTATGGTAAAAGTACTGTTGGGAGATTTTGAATTGGTTCCTTATTTACAACAAATTAACCCTGATCTATCTAAAAAACTACAATGGCAAATAGAAAACCAGAGTTAACCTTGATTATATTTATTTTTAACTGATATATGCTATAATGATAAGCCCTACCAGGGGACGAAATGGTTTCGACGGGGTAAGACCGTATAGGGAAGCGAGCCGAGGATTTCGCAACCTCGTAAAAAAGCGATACAATAAACATAAACGCAGAAGAAAATTACGCATTAGCTGCGTAAGATAACGCAGCCGTCCTCTTACCAGTCTGGCACTTACTGGTAAGATGGATGTCATTACTAAGTGTCTTACATTGTAGCTTTATCATTCGGGCTACAGTGGAAATTTTAGAATGATAGATTACAAAGCTTCGCCCATGTAGCTCTTGTAATCGAAAATTAAACATGGACTGCGCTCGGAGAAGCCTATGCGGTTTTATTTCGGACGCGGGTTCGATTCCCGCCGTCTCCACCAAAAACAATTAAATGCACCTTTATGGGCGCATTTTTTATATGGTATAATGTAATGTATTTATTTTTATGAGGTGATTTATGAAAGAATATGCGGCATTTTTTGATATGGACAAAACAATATTGTCAGAAAACAGTGGACAACTTTTTTATAAGTCAACTTTTTTATAAGTATTATTTTAACAAGGGTGAGGTGAAATTTGTAGATTATTTAAAGCTTTTACCAATTCCGATTTTATATGCTTTTGGAATGCTCAAGTTAGAGTACATCTCAAAAGTATTATCTGATAAATATATTGGCCTATCAGAATCGGAAATATATAGCAAAACACAAAAATGGTTTGATGATTTTGGACACAAGTTTATAAGGGATAAAATGATTGATGAGATAGAATATCACAGGAATAAAAATGCTGAAATAGTTTTAATATCTGCCTCACCAAGAAATATATGTTACCCTGTTTTTTCACACTTGAATATGGATGAGCTCATAAGTACAGATTTGATAATCGAAAACAATGTTTTCAAAGGGATACAAGGTAATAGTGTTTATAAAGAAGAGAAGGTCAACAGAGCAGAAAAATTTTTAAAAGAAAACAACATGACTTTTGAAGATAGTTATTTTTATTCTGATTCAATATCTGACTTGCCATTATTGGAAAAGGTTGGCAACCCAGTTTGTGTGAATCCAGATAAAAAATTAGCCAAAATTGCAATTAATAAACAATGGAAAATATTAGAAGTATGAAAAACAGCGTTCTTATAAAAAGAACGCTGTTAAATTTATATTTCAATCATAATAGGGCAATGATCTGATCCGTATACCTCATTCAGTATATCAGCTTTTTTGACTCTATTTTTAATTCCTTCGCTAACAAAGAAATAATCTATTCTCCATCCCACGTTTCTCTCTCTTGCTTTTGTTTTGTAGTCCCACCAAGAATAATTATCTGGTTCTTGATTAAACATTCTAAAAGAATCATAAAATCCAGAGTCAAGAAATTTATCTATCCATTCTCTTTCTTCAGGTAAAAATCCAGAAACTGTTTCGTTATCTTTCGGCCTCGCAAGATCGATTTCTTTATGAGCTGTGTTAACATCCCCACAGACAATTATATTGGGCTGTTGTTTTTTATAATCATTTATGAATTTCAAAAAGTCATAATAAAAATCCATTTTATACTCTAATCTTTCCTGCTTTGATTTTCCATTTGGAAAATATATGTTGAAAAGAGAAAAATCTTCATATTCAGTCAAAAGAATTCTTCCTTCAGAATCATATTTTTCGTTTCCAAATCCATATTTAACCCCTTTTGGCTCTGGTTTTGAAAATGTAGCTACTCCTGAATATCCTTTTTTTTCTGCAGATGAGAAAAATTTGTAATAGTCACCATAGTTAAGGAGTTTTTTTGTTAATTGTTGAGGTCTTGCCTTTGTTTCTTGAATAGCCAAAATATCTGGATTGTATTCTTCTAAAAATTCTAAAAGATTTTTTCTATATATTGCCCTTATTCCGTTAACGTTCCAAGAAATCAATTTCATTATAATGCCTCCTCAAATTTTATTGGTGTAATTGTTTATAATTTGTTCGGCTATTTTTATTCCATCTACAGCAGAAGAAGTTATGCCTCCAGCATATCCTGCGCCTTCTCCACCAGGATATAAACCTTCAATATTTACAGATTGCAATGAGTCATTTCTTAAAATCCTAACTGGCGAAGAACTTCTTGTTTCAAAACCAGTCAAAATTCCCTTATCTATAAAACCATTTATTTTGTTATCAAATTTTTGTATTCCGTATTTCAAATTTTCAGAAATATATTTTGGTAAATATTTTTCCAAATTATCTGAGTAGATTCCTGGTTTGTAAGAAGGTTGAGTTATATAATTTTTGCTTATTTTCCCTTCTAAGAAATCTCTTGCATTTTGAACTGGAGCAAAATAGTTCTTTTTAAAAGCGGATTTTTCTAAATTCCTTTGGAGTTCAATACCAGACAATGGGTTTTTATTTGGAAAATCATTTGTATTCACATTAACCAAAATAGCACTATTTGCATTATTTTTATTTCTTTTAAACTCGCTCATTCCATTGGTTACTATTGTATTTTCTTCTGAAGCTGAAGCAATAACCTGACCTCCCGGACACATGCAAAAAGTATATATACCTCTGTTGCCATTTTTTTCTGAAAGTTTGTATTCAGCTTGTGGAAGGATTTTCTCTTTGTAGAATTTTCCGTATTGATTTTTGTTTATTAATTCTTGTGGATGTTCTATCCTAACTCCCATAGAAAATGGTTTTTGTTCTAAAGATACTCCATTTTTTGCAAGCATTTCAAAAGTTTTTCTTGCACTATGTCCAATAGCTAAGATCAAAATTTCTGTTTTGATTGTATCTTTGTCGTTTATTTCTATAGATTCTATTTTGTTGTTTTTTAGTTTTATATCCGTGAGTTTTGAAGAAAATAAAAATTCTCCCCCTAAAGACTCAATTTTCTTTCTAATATTGTATACAACATTTCTCAATATATCTGTACCTATGTGAGGATTTTTTATATATTTTATTTCTTCTGGGGCTCCATTTTCTACAAACTCATCAAAAACTTTTTGTATCCTTCCGTATTTATCTTTTATCAAAGTAGTTAATTTTCCATCTGAAAAAGTTCCTGCCCCACCTTCACCAAATTGAATATTAGAATTCTCTTTTAAAATTCCATTATTCCAAAAATTATTTATATCTTCAACTCTTTTGTTAACAGGTTCCCCTTGTTCAATTATTAATGGCTTATAGCCTTCTTCGGCAAGTAATAACGCACTAAACATTCCCGCTGGTCCAGAACCAACAATTATAGGTCTTGAAGATAATTTTTTATCTCCTTTTTTTGGTGGCTCATAACCTTTTTCATTTATAGTCTGAACATATTTTAATTCTCCATATTTTTCTTCATTTTTGATTTTCAAATCAACAGAATAAACGAAATATATCATTTTTCTTTTTTGTCGGGCGTCTACGGATTTTTTGTTGATTTCAAAATCAATAATATCTTTTTTATCTATTTTGTATTTATCATTTAGAACATCTATTAAATCTTGTTCTGAATGATTGTATTGTAGTTTAATGTTATTTATTCTAATCATTGATAACTCCTTTTAATAGAAATCATAAAATAATTTCTGTTGTTAGATGCTGGCTGTTAGTTGTTAATAAAAACTTAAAAGCCTAAGCCTGCGCTGCGTACGTTCCCTCTTGCGCAAGAGGGGAGTAAAACAAAAATAATAAATATTTTGCTTTTTATTTCCAAGTGCTTTTTCCAGCAATATACCCAGAGCTCCAAGCCCACTGAAGATTATATCCTCCACAATCGCCAGAAATATCAATGACTTCGCCAGCGAAATAAAGATTTTTGATTATTTTCGATTCCATTGTTTTTTCAT
>Ga0182234_10142_pt1 | contig 27182 bp, 23 predicted proteins | sample hydfratesGB_TM_A_FD_145595 | JGI IMG/M metagenome (GOLD analysis project Ga0182234, IMG submission 145595) | Subsurface microbial communities from deep shales in Ohio, USA - hydraulic fracturing test GB_TM_A | ecosystem: Environmental > Aquatic > Deep subsurface > Shale gas/oil reservoir >...
ATTTTGAAAGGGAATTAGAGTTTTTAGATTTTATTAGAAAGGATAGTTTTGCTGTCGAAGGTGAATATGAAGAAACTTGGGAGTTTATTAAGCAGGGAAATAACTCCTTAAACAGATATAGCAATTTACACCTTGTTTTTGAAGATTTTTAGCATTTTTAATGGCATATTTTCCTATTAGTAATATGAAAACTAAACAAATGGTGCCCCCGGTAGGAGTCGAACCTACGCTCAAGGCTTCGGAGGCCTTTGCTCTATCCACTGAGCTACGGGGGCATTACTTAAATTATTTTAACAGACAGTTTGAATAATGTCAATAAGTTGTATGATTTTAAGTATTATTAGATTATTTGCTTAAAAAGATTATCAATATTTTTGAATCATATATAAATTCTTAAAAAAATTTAGCATAAAGAAATTATTTAACAGATATAAATTCTTTTAAATGCTACAATTTTTATAAATACAACTATACAGGGGGAGAAAATATGATTAATATTTGTGATTCTGATGAGTGAGCACCATCATGAACACGATCATTCTGCAGTTGAAAATATTAAATTTGCCTTTTTCTTAAATTTATCATTTTCAATTATTGAAATTATTGGTGGTTTGTTAACAAATAGTATGGCAATTTTGTCTGATGCCTTACATGACCTTGGAGATTCAATTTCTCTGGCAGTTTCCTGGTATTTGGAGAACTTTTCGCAAAAAAAAGCAGATGATGATTTTAGTTATGGTTATGCTCGTTTTTCTCTGCTGGGAGCTTTAATTAACAGTATAGTTTTAATTTTAGGATCGTTTTTTATATTATCTGAAGTGGTTCCAAGACTTTTTAATCCTCAAACTGTTCATCCTGAGGGAATGTTATTTTTATCTATTTTTGGGATAATAATCAATGGAATATCTGTTTTAAAATTGCGAGGGGGCAGTTCTTTAAATAAAGAGGTGGTTAGCTGGCATCTGATGGAAGATTTACTTGGTTGGACAGCAATTTTTATTGTTAGTATAATTCTGATTTTTAAAAGTGTTCCTATTTTGGATCCTCTTTTATCTTTATTAATTAATATTTACATTTTATATAATGTTATATCAAAGTTGAAAAGAGTTTTAGCTATATTTCTACAGGGGGTTCCAGATGACATTAATATTGAAAATTTACAACATAAAATTGTTGAACAGAGCAATGCTCTTGCTGTTCATCATACTCATGTCTGGACATTAGAGGGTGAGAAAAATTTCTTGAGTACACATCTAATTGTCAAAGATCAGATAAAAAGAGACGACATTATTGAATTAAAAACAAAAGTTAAAAAACTGCTTGCTGAAGAAGGAATTGATCATGTTACAGTTGAAATTGAGTATGAAAATGAAGAATGTGAGTCTGAAGACTGTAGGGCTTAAACCTGGAATTTACTTGACACAAATCTTTTAATATGGTAAAGTAATTAAAAATAGAAAATTGTCTTATCGAGAGTGGTGGAGGGATCTGGCCCTGAGAAACCCGGCAACCAGCAGTTATACTGCCCGGTGCTAAATCCAGCAGGTTAAGCCTGAAAGATAAGTAGTTGTGAAGCCCACTTCTACTTAAGAAGTGGATTTTTTCTTTTTTATGTTATTTTTTAAACATAAAATTTTAGAAGCTTTTAATAATTAAGCAGAGAGTAATTTGATTAGAGCTTATAAGTAAATAACTTTTAAAAGTAGTAGAGCAGTATGAGGAGGTTAAAATGAAAATTAAAAGTATTTTTGACGAAAAAGAAGTGGTATTTTCTCTGGAGGTATTTCCTCCCAGAGCAGATGTGCCAATTGAAAATATCTATCAAACTTTAGAGGAGCTGAAAGATATTGACCCTGATTATATAAGTGTGACCTATGGGGCTGGAGGTGGAGTTCACAAAAATCGAACCTGTGAACTATCTTCAATTATTAAAGAAAAATATAAGGTAGAAGCACTGGCTCATTTGACATGTATTAACTCTGATCAGCGGACTTTAAATAAAATACTGGCCAGACTCAAAGCAAAGAATATTGATAATGTGTTGGCTTTGCGGGGGGATAAACCTGTTGATGGTGACCCATTAGGAGATTATAATTATGCTTATCAGCTGGTTGAGCATATCAAACAACAGACTAATTTTGGAATTGCAGCTGCCTGTTATCCAGAAGGCCATTTAGAAACAGAGAGTCTGGATCAGGATATTGAGTATTTAAAACAGAAGGTAGATTATGGAGTGGATTATTTAATCTCACAGATGTTTTTTGATAATTCTCTTTTTTATAAATTCAGGGATAAAGTAGAGGAGAAAGGGATAAATGTACCAATTGAAGCAGGAATAATGCCGGTAATAAATAAAAAGCAGGTTGGAAGAATTATAGAATTATCTGATGCTTATTTTCCGGATAAATTTCAGAAGATTTTAGATAAATATGAAGATAATCCTGAGGCTTTAAGAGATGCTGGAATAGCATATGCAGTTGAACAGATAGTTGATTTGATTTCCAGTGAAGTAGATGGAATCCATCTTTATACTATGAACAACCCTTATGTGGCTCGTAGAATAAAAGAAGCCGTTGGTTCTTTAATAACCCACATTAATGGTAAAAAGGTTGGTTAAAATGGAATTTAAAATTGACAGAAAAGAAGTTTTAAGATACTTACAGACTGCTAAAGATATAGAAGATAAGAATATAAATCGTCTGCTTGCTGAATCAATTTCAGAAATAAAAGAGTTGATTAATTTTCGTTATCTATATCATAAATTTCCGATTGAACATACAAAAGAGGGTGTGAAAATAAAAAATACTACTTTAACTTTAAAAGGTAGAAGTATTAAAAAACATCTCCAAAATTCAGCGGAAATTTATCTAATGGCAGCCACACTTGGAGCTCAGGTAGATAAAAAGATTTCCTTTTATGAGAAAATTTCTGTAACTAAGTCAATGATTTTTGACGCCTGTGCCACTACAGCGATTGAAGAGGGTTGTGACCGGGTGGAAGCTGAAATTAAAGAGAAAGCACTAAAAGAAGGGAATGACGATATAACATTTCGCTATAGTCCTGGATATGGTGATCTCGGTATAGATATTCAAAAAGAATTTCTAAGGATTTTGAAGGCACCAAAAAAAATTGGCTTAACTGCTTCCAGCTATAATATGCTGCTTCCGACTAAATCTGTAACTGCAATTATTGGGGTTATAGACAAGAAAACAGCTGCAGAAGAACATTCAATTAAGCAGGAGCAGAAAATAGAAAATTCGAAAGATGGGGACTTAGAATTTGAAAAAAGGCACTGTAAAAATTGTCTTCTGTATGAAGATTGTGAGCTTAGAAGAAAGGGGATTTACTGTGGAGCTAAAGGCTAAATTGGGTAAAGAAATAATTTTATTTGATGGGGCAATGGGTACAGTACTTCAGCAGCGGGGGTTAAAGGCTGGCGATGTTCCAGAAAAATTAAATATTGAAAATAGCAAAGAAATTATTGATATTCATAAAAGTTATCTTAAGGCTGGTGCTGAAATTATAACTACCAATACCTTTGGAGCAAATGCTTTAAAAATGCAAGAAATTAAGTATTCAGTTGAAGAAATAATTACAGCTGGAGTGGAAAATGCCAGGCAGGCAGTAATTGAGTTAGGTGTTGACGCTGCAGTAGCTTTAGATATGGGACCTCTGGGAGAACTCCTGGAACCAATGGGCAGTTTAACTTTTGATGAAGCATATGATCTCTATCAGCAGCAGGTTCTGGTAGGAGTTGAATATGGTGCCGATTTAATACATATAGAAACAATTTCTGATCTTTATGAAGCCAGAGCTGCAGTACTGGCAGCTAAGGAAAATTCCAATCTGCCTGTATTCTGTACATTAACTTTTGAAGAAGATGGCCGCACTTTTACAGGTGGCAGTATTCGTTCTATGATATCTGTGCTGGAAGGTCTGGGTGTTGATGGAATTGGACTTAATTGTTCTTTAGGGCCGGAAAAACTGGAACCATTAGTAGAAGAAGTTTTGGAGTATTCTGAGAAACCAGTTATTCTGCAGGCAAATGCAGGTTTGCCAATAGTTGAAGATGGAGAAACTGTATTTAAGATTTCACCTGAAGAGTATTTTAAGCCGTTGGCAAGATTATACGAAAAAGGACTGGCAGTTGTTGGTGGTTGCTGTGGCACTAACGAAGAGTTTATTTCTTTGATTGCAGATAATTTAAAAAACAAAAAAGTCAAAGAACGGAATGTAATTAATGAAAGTTTTGTTTGCTCGCCTTCTCAGTATGTTAATCTAGCAGGAGTTAATGTAGTGGGAGAAAGAATTAACCCCACCGGTAAAGCAGCATTTAAACAGGCTTTGAGAAATGATGATTTAGATTATATTCTCAAGGTAGCGGTTGAAGAAGTTGATGCAGGAGCAGATATTCTTGATGTTAATCTGGGACTGCCTGAGATAGAAGAAAAAGAAATGATGGTCAAAATAATTAAAGAGCTGCAGGGGATTTTGGATACTCCCCTTCAAATCGATTCCAGTGATCCTGAAGTTATAGAAGAAGCTTTGAAATATTATAATGGGATTGCCATTGTCAATTCGGTTAATGGTGAAATTGAAGTTCTCGAAAATACTTTTCCTGCTGTTAAAAAATATGGAGCAGCAGTAATCGGACTGACTATGGATGATGATGGGATTCCTGATACTGCTGCAGGTCGTTTTGAGATAGCAAAAAGAATTGTAAAAAAGGCAGCTGAATATGGAATTAGTAGAGACAAAATTATTATTGACTGTTTGACACTTACTGCTTCAGCCCAGCAAGAGGGAGTTAAAGAAACTCTTAAAGCTTTAAAAATGGTAAAGAACGAACTGGGAGTCAAAACTACACTTGGAGTTTCCAATGTTTCTTTTGGGCTTCCAGCGCGTCCTGTTTTAAATAGAACTTTTTTGAGTATGGCCCTTTATCAAGGCTTAAATTTACCGATTATTGATCCTAATGATGAAGAGATGATGGCAGCTGTTAAAGCAGCAGCTGTTTTAAATAATATTGATCAAGGAGCAACAGAATATATAAAATATATGGCAGAAGTAGAGACTAATTCAGCTAAAACAGAAAATTCTCAAGAAAAAAATAAAAGTCATGATTTAAAAACAGTCATTGTAAAAGGTCTAAAAAGTGAAGCTGCTAATTTAACTGAGGAAATTTTAAAGGAAAAAGAAGCACTGGAAGTAGTAAATTCTTACCTGATTCCTGCTTTGGATATTGTGGGTAATCGCTACGAAAAAGGTGAAATATTTTTACCTCAGTTAGTGCAGTCGGCAGAAACTGTTAAAGAAGCTTTTGCTATTTTAAAACAGGATATGGCCAGTAAAGGGGGAAGGGATATTTCCAAAGGTACGATAGTAATGGCTACTGTAAAAGGGGATGTCCATGATATTGGCAAAAATATTGTTAAAACAGTACTTGAAAATTATGGATATCAGATTATTGATCTGGGACGCAATGTTAATATTAAAGAGGTAGTCCAGGCTGTTAAAGAAAATCAAATTAAACTTTTGGGATTAAGCGCTTTAATGACTACGACAGTTAAAAATATGGAAAAAACAATTAATGCTGTTCGTGAGATATCACCCACAACCAAAATTATGGTTGGAGGAGCAGTTTTAACGGCAGATTATGCTAAAATGATTGAAGCTGATTATTATGCTAGAGATGCCAGAGAAGCTGTTGAAATTGCCAGAAAAATATTTACTGATTAACTTTTATTTTAAGCATTTTAATAATCAAAATGCCTCCAATTTAAAATCTGGAGGCATTACTAATTTTGCTATTCTGTTATTTCACTATTTTCTTGTTCAGCAGCAAGCTCAGCATAATGAATAGCGTGTTGTTTTAACTCAATTATTTTTTCTTTTGTAATACTTCTTACTATTTTGGCAGGTACGCCTAAAACCAGACTGCCGGGCGGGATAACAGCATTTTCGGGGACAACTGCTCCGGCCCCTACAATTGAACCTTCTCCAATTTTAGCTCCACTTAAAATTGTAGTGTTCATTCCAATTAATGATTTATCTGCAATTTTACAGGCATGAATTACTGCATTATGACCAATTGTTACATAATCACCGATTTCAACTCCTCTGTTTTGCTCAACATGAATTGTTGAATTTTCTTGAACATTGGAAAATTTACCAATTTTGATCCTGGCAAGATCAGCTCTAACTACACTATTATACCAGACACTACTGTGTTCAGATAATTCTACATTACCAATTATTTTACTTCCGGGAGCAATAAAAGTGTTTTCGGCAACTTTGGGACTATAATTTTTAAATTTATAAAGCATTTTTAAAACCTCCAGTCATTTTACTCTAATTAATTATTTCTATTAAAAAGATAAAACTCCTCTTTATAAAGGTGATTAAACTTGCAAGCATTGTTAAAATAATTTATAATTAAAGATGTATGAAATTAGAGGTGAAAAATATGTCAAAAAAAAGAGTGGCTATTTTTGGTGGAACCTTTGATCCGCCACATTTAGGGCACTTTATTTTAGCTGAACAGATTGTAAACCGTTTTGATCTGAATGAAGTAATATTTATGCCTGCTGGTAGACCGCCACATAAAAAAAACAAGGATATTTCACCTGATTTTATAAGATTTAGTATGTTAAAATTAGCAGTAGATAACAATAAAAACTTTTTGCTTTCTGATTGGGAATTAAAAAATGATGGGTATTCATATACTGCAAAAACTCTGGCGCAGTTTGTACCCCAGTTAGATGCAGAAGAAGTTTTTTTTATTATAGGCGCAGACTCTCTCGCTGAAATTTTCAAATGGAAAGAACCTGAGTATCTATTATCTGAAGGAAAGTTTATTGTTTTTAATAGGTATGGTTATAATTTTGAGGATATTTTAAGTCAGCCCAAATATTTACCCTATCTGGATAATATCCTGACATATCAGGGGTTGAATATAGAAATCTCCTCTTCTTTTATTAGATCTGAAATAAAAAAGAATAAATCTATTCGCTATTTAACTCTGGATAGAATTGCAGAGTACATAATGGAAAATAATCTTTATAGGTGATTGGATGTCATTAAACAAAAAAAATTCGAATTCAAATCTTGATTTAGAAAAAATAAAATCACTGCTGGGAAAAGAAAGGTATCAGCATACAAAAATGGTATTGAAATCAGCTTTAAAACTGGCAAAAAAACTTGGCTTGGATTTAACTAAAGTAGAAACAGCTGCTTTATTACATGATATTGCTAAAAGCAAAAGAGATTTTGAATTAAAAGAAATAATTAAAGATTCAAGATGGGAGCCTGATCAACTCGAATTAGAGATAGAACCGGTTTTACATGCACCGGCAGGAGCTGTAATGGCAGAAGAACTTTTTGGTGTAACTGATTTGGAAATTCTGGAAGCAATTAGATTTCATACACTTGGTCATCCGGAAATGGGAAAGATTGCTCAGGTGATTTATGCAGCTGATTTTATTTCTGAAGATCGTAATTTTGATGGTTTAGATGGGATCAGATCAGAAATTGAATCAAATTTTTATTTTGGACTTTATTTAATAACTACTCATATTTTTAGATATCAGCTGGAAAAAAATAATTTTATTCATCCGTATTCGAATGATTTACGAAATAAATTATTAAAAAAAAGAAGTGATTAATAAATGTTGGAAAAATTAACTGACTGGAAATATATTGCATTAATAATATTTCTAGTTATAATTGGTGTTGCAATTCCCTTTTTGTGGAATGATGAATTAAGTCAGATTTCATCAAGTGGACCTTTTAAAGAAAATAAAGTAAACATTCTGGCTGTTGGGTATGATTCAAATGTCAACGGCCCTTCACGAGCAGATACTATTATTTTAATTAGTCTTGATGTAGAAACGAATGAGGCAGGATTAATCTTTTTACCGCGTGACACTTATGTGAATTCTGACAAAAGAAAATTTACCAAATTAAATTCTTCTCATGTTTATGGGGGGATTGAATTAACCCGCAAAACTGTAGAAGAAATGTTAGAAATTGATGTAGACTATTATCTGGAAACAGACTTTAGAGGTTTTGAAAAGATTATTGATCGTCTTGGTGGTGTAAATATTAATGTTTCTCGAAACTTACACTATGTTGATAAAGCGGGAGGCCTTTATATTGATATTCCTGCTGGTGAGCAGACTTTAAATGGAAAAGAAGCTTTAGAATATGTGCGCTACAGAGATTTAAGAGGAGATATTGGAAGGATTGAGAGACAGCAGAAATTTTTAGATGCTGTTTTAGCAAAGGTTCTTTCTCCTACCATAGTCACTAAGATTCCCGGAATAATAAAAGAGGTTAATAATGCTGTTAATACAAATATTCCGATTCAGGATATTACACCATTTTTAAACACAGCTAAAGAGATTGATCTCAGTAATATAGAAAGCAAAATGTTGCCTGGTAAAGCAAAATATATTAATGGAATTAGTTATTGGGTTCCTGATATGCAAGCAGCGGAAATAATGGTTGATAATTTGATAAGAAATAAATCTTATCTAAATAATAAAGACTATCAGCTCAATATTTTAAATGGAGTTGGCGAATCAGGTGCAGCTTCCAAAACGGCAGAGCTACTTAAAAAATATGGCTTTCAAATTGCAGATATAGGTAATGCTGATAATTATGCTTATCAAAACTCAATTATTAAATATTATGTGAAAGATGATCAGGAGACTGCTGCTAAGATTGCTGAATTACTTGGAGGTAAAACTGAATTTATAGAAACAGATAAAAATGTTTCTGAAGAAAAAAATAATAAGATAGAGGTTATAGTTGGTAAAGGCTATAGCAAATCTGTCTGAGGAGGAAGTTATTAATGTCAGATTTAAATATTAAAGATATTGCTTTAATGGCTGCTGATGCTGCCGATGATAAAAAAGCTGAAGACATAGATGTTTTAAATGTACAGGGCTTAACAGTAATTGCTGATTACTTTGTACTTTGTAGTGCTAATTCGGATAAGCAGGTCAGAGCGGTTGCCAGAGCTATTGAAGATAAGTTAGCAGAAAAAGGTATTGAACCTAAAAGAATGGCAGGAATGAATGATGCCCGTTGGGTCTTGATTGATTATGCCGATGTAATTGTTCATGTCTTTCAAAAAAGAGAAAGAGAGTATTATGATCTTGAAAGGCTCTGGTCAGACGCAGAGAAAATTCTGCGGCAGGAAGAGCAAGATAAAGAGTAGACTGACCCGAGTTTAATTTTATTTTATTATAGAAAGATAAAATTTCAATTTAATGAGGAGAGTGAAGATCTTTGCAGGACTATTATCCGTTTCAAAAAGTAGAGGAAAAATGGCTTAAAAACTGGGAGGAATCAGATTTACATAAAACTGGAGATGATCCTGATAAGGAGAATTATTATGTTCTAGAAATGTTCCCTTATCCATCCGGTAATTTACATATGGGTCATGTGAGAGTGTATTCAATTGGTGATGTTATTGCCCGCTATAAGAGAATGCAGGGTTATAATGTTTTGCATCCAATGGGATGGGATGCTTTTGGCTTACCTGCAGAAAATGCAGCTATAAAGCATGGAAATATTCATCCAAAGGAATGGACCTGGGATAATATTGCTCATATGAAAGAACAGATGAAGGCTATGGGTTTAAGTTATGACTGGGATCGCGAAGTAACAACAGCAGCAGAGGACTATTACAAATGGACTCAATGGTTTTTTACTAAGATGTTTAATGATGATTTAGCTTATCGTAAAGAATCTACTGTTAACTGGTGTCCTAGTTGTGAGACAGTATTGGCAAATGAACAGGTTGTAAACGAATCCTGTGAACGTTGTGGTACTGAAGTAGATAAACGTGATTTAGAACAGTGGTTTTTAAAAATTACTGATTATGCAGAAAGACTTTTAGATGATCATCAGCTACTGGATGGCTGGCCCGAAAAAGTTAAATTAATGCAAAAAAATTGGATTGGCCGAAGTGAAGGTACAAGAGTTAACTTTAAGCTGCCAAAACTTGATAAAGATTTGGAGGTATTTACCACCAGACCTGATACCCTATTTGGTGCAACTTATATGGTTTTGGCTCCTGAGCATCCTTATGTCAGAGAATTAACTGAGGGTACAGATAAAGAGGAAGAAGTTGAGACTTTTGTTAAGAAAGTTAAAAAACAAAAAGAACAGGAAAGAACTTCAGCAGAATCAGAAAAACTGGGTTTATTTACAGGTGCTTATGCTGTTAACCCAGTTAATAATAAAGAGATACCAATTTATATAGCAAATTATGTACTGATGGGTTATGGAACAGGTGCAATAATGGCTGTACCAGCTCATGATCAGCGAGATTTTGATTTTGCCCGTAAATATGATATTGAAATAAAAGCTGTAATCCAGCCGGAAGATAAAGAAGAAGAACTGGTTGGTAAAAAGATGGATGAAGCCTACGCTGGAGATGGATATTTAATTAATTCTGGTAAATATAATGATTTAAGTGTAGAAGAAGCTTTTGACAAGATGGCAGAAGATTTTTCTGAAGCAGGATTCTTAAAGGTTGAAACCAATTACAGATTACGTGATTGGTTAATTTCCCGTCAGCGATACTGGGGAGCTCCAATTCCGATTGTTTACTGTGATGATTGTGGTCCAGTTGCAGTGCCAGAAGAAGATTTGCCGGTTAAATTACCTCATGATGTTGAATTTTCTCCAACCGGTGAGTCTCCATTAAAAAAAGTAGAGAGTTTTGTTAATACTACCTGTCCTGAATGTGGTGCTCCAGCAAGACGTGAAACTGATACTATGGATACTTTTGTTGATTCTTCCTGGTATTTTATGCGTTATGCAGATCCTAAAAATGAGAAACAACCTTTTACCAAGAAAAATGTAGATCAGTGGTTCCCTGTTGATCAATATATTGGTGGAATTGAGCATGCAATTTTACATCTTCTATATGCTCGTTTCTTTACAAAAGTTGTGCACGATATGGACCTGACTGATCATGTAGAACCATTTACAAATTGGTTGGCTCAGGGAATGGTGCTTAAAGATGGAGCAAAAATGTCTAAATCTAAAGGAAATGTTGTTGATCCCAAAGATATTCTTGCTGAATATGGTGCTGACACGGCCCGATTATTTATACTTTTTGCTTCACCACCAGAAAAAGATTTAGAGTGGAGTGATAAAGGAGTTGAAGGAGCTGATCGGTTTTTAAATCGTGTTTGGCGTTTTGTAACTGAGAACCTTGATTTGATTAAAAACGCTGAAGGAAAAGTTGATGTTGACGTTCTGGATAAAGAGGCTAAAAAACTTTATCGGTCAATGCATGCCAGTATCAAAAAGGTGACTGAAGATGTTGGTGAAAGATTAAACTTTAATACAGCTATCAGTGCAATTATGGAATTAACAAATGAAGTATATTCTTATCTTAATGACCGTAGTTCAGAGAATACAGATGCTGTGTTAATTAAAGATGTAGCTGAAAACATTGTGCTTTTACTGGCTCCATTTGCTCCTTTTATTACAGAAGAGTTATGGGAGTATTTAGGACATGCCGGAAATGTTCATCAGGCAGTCTGGCCTGAATATGATGAAGAGGCTCTTAAAAAAGATGAAATTACTATTGTTATTCAGGTAAATGGTAAAGTAAGAGATAAGATTAATGTGGCTGCCGATGCGCCTGAAACTAAAGTAAAAGAAAAAGCTATGGCTGCCGAAAAAATTCAATCTTATCTTGAAGACGGTAATTTAATTAAAACTATTTATATTCCAAAGAAATTAGTTAATTTAGTCATTCAGTAAAATTTACAGTTGACTTGTATTATTCGAATTATGTTAAAATAAATAGTTATTTTTTAAATAGCTCCTGGAGCTGAATGTAAATTCAGTTTACAGGAGTTTATTTATTAGTAACTCTTATTTATAAACTTGATAATTCAACTATAAATTGATAAAAGCTGTTGACTTTGAAAATCGTTTTCAGTATAATAAAGTTAGAGAAATAAATATCGCTGGTAAAGTTAATTTAAATAACTAAAGCTTATTTATAAAAAGAAGCAAAGCAGCAGGAGGTAAAATTGATGACTTTAGTTGATATGAAACATGGACATAAATTTATAATAGATAAAATTGAAGATAAGGATACTCGTTTACAGGCCTTGCGTTTTGGAATTAGTGAGGGTTCGGAAATAGAGTGTGCTGGTTCAATGCCAGGTGGACCTGTTATTTTAAAGAAAAATTTGCAGGAGATTGCTATTGGTCGCAGGACAGCTGAGAAAATAAGTGTCAAGAAAAAAGGAATGATTTAATTGAACGACTGCAGTCAGATAAATATTGATAGTGAACTGCAGGCTAATAAAAAGATAGTGCTGGCTGGAAATCCTAATGTAGGTAAATCAATATTTTTTAATTATCTTACAGGGATTTATGTCAGTGTTTCTAACTATCCCGGGACTACCCTTGATATAAGCAGCGGGAAAATGGGAGATGCAGCTGTTTATGATACACCAGGAGTTTATGGAGTCGGTTCCATAAATGATGAGGAAAGAGTAGCCAGGGATTTTATTATGTCTGCGGATATTATTATTAATGTTGTAGATGCAAGCCATTTAGAAAGAGATCTTTTTTTAACACAGCAGTTAATTGATCTCGACAAAAAAATAATTGTTGCTTTAAATATGATGGATGAAGTAGAAAAAAATAATATTTCTATTGATCTGGAAAATCTGGAAAAAGAGCTGGGAGTTCCTGTTATTCCCACAACTGCTGCTAAAAATAGAGGTTTAGATCGGGTTAGAGATTCAATTGATAGTGCGGTTAAGGGTAATAGTATATTTTCCAACAACTCTAATTTAGGTCAGAAATTAAATAATATAAGAACAGCAGTGAAAAACACAGCTGATGCTTTAATGATTCTAGAGGAAGATGAAAATATTCGCTGCAATTATCCTGAGCTTCAGAATATTCCTGATCTCAGAGAAGAAATTTATACTGCTCGTCGTCAGAGGGTAGATCAAATTACAAATAGTGTTTTGACATATGATCAGAATACAGGTCAATTTGCTAGAAAATTGGGTTCATATATGTTGAAACCAGCAACTGCAATTCCGATGCTTTTAGTGCTTTTATATTTTATTTATCAATTTATTGGAGTTTTTATTGCGCAGACTGTTGTAGATTTTACAGAAGGATATATTTTTACTGATATTTACGAGCCATTTGTTAGAAATATAATAGCCAGTTCAATTGGTTTTGATAACTTTTTTGGTCAGCTGCTGGCTGGAGAATATGGGATTTTAACCATGGCGGTAACATATATTTTTGGCCTTCTTTTGCCTTTAGTTGCCGGTTTTTATTTTTTACTTTCTTTACTAGAAGACTCGGGTTATCTGCCAAGAATTGCTGTTTTGATGGATCGATTACTGCAAAAAATTGGTCTAAATGGAAGGGCAATTATCCCTATGCTTCTGGGCTTTGGCTGTGTGACCATGGCTACTATCACCACCAGATTATTGGGGACCAAAAGAGAAAGAATTATTGCTATTTTTCTTCTTGGTCTTGCTATCCCCTGTTCAGCTCAGCTTGGAGTTATTGCAGGGTTAATAGCTCAGCTTGATCTTGTATATATTTTAGTATATGTTCTAACAATATTTGCTGTCTATGTTCTTGCAGGCACCTTCTTAAATAAAGTTTTGCCTGGTGAATCAAGTGATCTCTTAATTGATCTACCTCCGATTCGATTACCAGATCTTAAGAATGTTTTTAATAAAACCTATCAGCAGACAGTAGCTTTTGTTAAAGAAGCTGGTCCTATCTTCGTTTTAGGTGCAGCTTTAATTACTGTGATGCAGAAAACAGGACTTCTTGCTTTAATTACCAGCCTGGCAGAACCAGTAACTGTTAATTGGTTGGGACTGCCTGCGGAAACAGCTACAGCTTTTGTAATGGGAATAATTCGTCGTGATTTTGGTGCTGCAGGATTGACTGCCATTGCACTGACTCCAGCTCAGGTAACTATTTCTTTAATTACTTTGACTCTATTTGTACCCTGTATAGCAGCAATGATGATTATGGTTAAGGAAAGAAATTTTAAAGAAGCAGTTTATATTTGGTTTGGAAGCTGGATTACAGCATTTATAACTGGGGGGCTTGTTAATTTTTTGATATTTTAAATTAACTTAATTTAATTGAGTTAAAATCTTGACTGTCTATTTATTTGATATTAATTTTAAAAGAAAGAGGGTGCAGCAGGTTGGATAATTGTAATTTGAACAAACAGAACAGTGAGGATAAGAAAATAATTTGTCCTACCTGTGGTTATAAGATGGAAAAATTTAAAACAATTAAATGTCCGCGCTGTAATAGTTATTTATTCAAAAAGTGTTCTGAATGTGATAAATGCTCTTTATTTTAGAAATTATTTCTGTTAAAATATATTTGGATTAATAAACTGAAGCTTGATCATGATTTTTGTAATATTTGTTTTTGATTGGATTTATATAATTAATTGAAGAAAGAGTGATTTTGATGAAGGAAAAAGCAAGAGTGATAAAAAAAGAAGATGGTCAGAGTTTGGTTCAGATAATAAGGACATCTGCCTGCAGTCACTGTGACGAAAAATGTATGCTGGCTGATGATTCACATGAGGTAGAAGAGATGGAAGTTCTTGTAAATGATCCAATTGGAGCAGAGGTTGGTAATATGGTTGAATTAGAAATGGGGGCCAGGCCAATTTTGTTTTCTGCTTTTATTGTTTATCTTTTGCCTTTAGTAGCTATTATAGCTGGTTATTTTGCCGGCAGCAGCTGGTTATCTGTGTTTGTCAGTAGTGCAGAAATAGCTGGAATTATTGGCTCTGGAATCGGATTTTTACTTTCATTTGTTTTACTGAGAGTTTTTGATAAAAAAGCTGGATCTAAAAGTTATTTTCATCCTGAAATAACACGAGTTGTAACTCACAATGGATTTTATTATGATAATTAAAATATAATGAAGGTGATCAGGCGGCAGGCTGGATGCCTGCCTGGAGCCTGGACTGCAATGGTTATCGACTGGACTTAGAGGTGGTTATATTTTTTATCGATTTTAAAAAAGAAAGTAATTAATATATATAAATAATTTATCAGAATATTTTTACTTTTTAAAAATACTTGCAATTCTCTTAGGACAGCTATATAATTATAAAAAATAAGATTCATAATAAATAAATCCAGTGAATGAGAAAGTAAAAATAATTTTGCTTTTAGAAGCAAGGTGGAGTAGCTGAAAGTCCATCAGGTAGATTATTTTGAAACGCACTCAGGAGGATCTCTGTTGAAAGAAGTAGGTGGAGACGTCGGACACGCGTTAAGTTCTAGAGTGGTCAGTTATTGCTGGCAACTGGAGTGGTAACACGGGTAATTCCTCGTCTCTTTTGGTTAAGAGTACGGGGGTTTTTTAGTTTATAATGGTTTTTATAAGATCATTGTTTTTTTAACTTGATATTTTAGTTTTTTAAATTATTAAAGTAATTGAAGAATTAGCAAATAATTTTTAAAAGCCAGCGAGAATTTAAGGAGGAGATTATTATGGCTTATAATTTAAAAGGAAGAAATTTATTAACTCTTAAAGATTTTTCAAAGGACGAAATTAATTATTTATTATCTTTATCGGAGGATTTGAAGGCCAAAAAGAGAGCAGGTATTGAAGGGAAAAGTCTCTCGGGGAAAAATATTGCTTTGATTTTTGAAAAGCCATCTACCAGAACCAGATGTGCTTTTGCAGTAGCTGCAAAAGATGAAGGGGGAATGCCTGAATATCTTGGTAAAAATGATATTCAGCTTGGAAAAAAAGAGACTGTCGCAGATACAGCAAGAGTATTGGGGAGAATGTTTGATGGAATTGAGTTTAGAGGCTATGAACACAAAACTGTCGAAATTTTGGGCGAATATGCGGGTGTCCCAGTTTGGAATGGATTAACTGATCTTTATCATCCAACTCAAATTCTTGCTGATTTTTTGACTTTAAAAGAGAACTTTTCTAAACTGGAAGATTTAAATTTGGTTTATACTGGTGATGGAAGGAATAATATGGCGAATTCGCTTATGGTGGGTTCAGCAATTATGGGAATTAATTATACTATTGTTGCTCCTAAAGAACTCTGGCCTGATAAAGATCTGATTAAAGAGTGCAAAAAAATAGCAGTTGAGTCAGGAGCAAAAATTGAAATAACAGCTGATATTAAAGATGGTGTTGAAGGTGCTGATGCAATCTATACTGATGTCTGGGTTTCAATGGGTGAAGAAGCTGAATTCAAAAAAAGAATTGAACTTTTAACTCCCTATCAGGTTAATATGGAAATGATTAAGCTGACAAAAAATCCAGATGTTATATTTCTGCACTGTTTGCCAGCTTATCATAATACAGAAACTGAAAACGGTAAAAAAATATTTAAAGAATATGGATTGAAAGAAATGGAAGTTTCAGATGAAATTTTTGAGAGCAAGTATTCTAAGGTTTTTGATCAGGCTGAAAATAGAATGCATACAATTAAAGCTGTTATGACAGCTACACTATAGGGGTGATTGCAGTGATGACAGCAGTTAGCAGAAAGAATAAGTATACATGTCGACAGGGTAAATTAGTTGATGCAGAGGAAATCCATATTTTAATGCAGCAGGCCTTTGCAGATTATGCGAAGAAAGATGATGGAGAGAAAGTAATTAACTCTGCCTTAAGAGAAGAATTAGAAGCTGTAAAGGCAGATTTAAATAGAAATACTGTATTGGTGCTTAGTGATGGAGATCAAATAATTGCTTCTCTTAGACTGGAAGAGATTAGCGAGAAAAGATATCTTCTTAAACGTTTTGCAGTCTCACCTGATTATCAAAATCAGGGACTTGGAACAATGCTTTTTCAGCAGGCAGTAGATAAATTAAAGAATTTAGATGCACATTACTTACAGCTCTATTCTTCTTTAGAAGATAAAAAATTAATAAGTTTTTATCGGGGACTGGGTTTTAATTGTCTGGAAACAGACCATAGTAAAGGTTATGAACGAGGTCTCTGGGTAAAAACAATTAAATAAATTTGTCGAAATTCCCTCGACAAACTTCATTTTAAATAATATTAAATTATTTAAGAATGGAGAAGTGAGAAACCCACTCTGTTTGCGAGCAGTGTGGGTTTCCTTATATCTGTTTTTTAAAGGTATTAGACTATTTTGGCAGAAATAATATTATAGGATAAAATTATAAATTTGGGGGAATTGAAATGCAAAAAAAGGAGATTCTGCAATCTATTCCAGCTGTAAATGATTTTTTGGCTTCACCTGAGGCTGGTTTATTAATAGAAAAATATTCAAGAAAAGAATTTTTAAAAGTATTGAGAGAAGAACTGGATAAAATTCGCAGTCAAATTATTAATTCCAGAGTTGAAATTCAGGAAGATGAATTCGATTATAGTTCTTTAAATATAAAAATTATAATAAATAATCTAGCAGAAAAATTAAAATTAGAGTCAAATGTTGGCATAAAAAAAGCTATTAATGCTACCGGAGTAATTATTCATACCAATCTTGGTAGGTCAATATTGGCAAAAGAAGCTTTAAATAAAGTTATGGAAGTTTCAGAAAATTATTCTACTCTGGAACTTGATCTTAAAAGTGGTCAGCGCGGTTATCGCTCTAAAAAAGTCAAAAAAATATTTAAGGATTTAACTGGAGCTGAATCTGCTGTGGTTGTTAATAATAATGCGGCAGCAGTGATGCTGATTTTAACTGCTCTGATGCGGGATAAAGAAGTAGTAATTTCCAGGGGTGAAATGGTTGAGATAGGTGGCTCTTTTCGAATTCCTGAGGTGATGGAAAATAGTGGGGCTATTTTAAAAGAAGTTGGTTCTACTAACAGAGTTTATGTAAAAGACTATTTGAATGCTGTTAGTGAAAAGACTGGCGCTTTTATAAAGGTTCACCCAAGTAATTATAGAATCGAAGGTTTTACACATTCAGCCAAAACATCAGAACTGGTAAGAGCAGCCCAAAAAAATAATCTGCCAGTAATTGAAGATCTAGGCAGTGGAATCATATTCAACTTAAGTGAATATGGTCTTCCAGATGAGCCAACTGTAAAAGAAAGAATAGAAGCCGGGATAGATATTTTAACTTTCAGTGGTGATAAGCTTTTAGGGGGGCCACAGGCGGGGATTATTGTTGGTAGGGAAAAATATTTAAATCAGATTGAATCACATCCAATGATGCGAGCCCTGCGAGTAGACAAAATGACTCTTGCAGCACTGGAAGAGACGCTTAATCTTTACTATAATTTTGATGAGGCAGTTAAAAAAATTCCAACTTTAAAAATGATTACAGAAAATCCAGAAAATGTTAAATTAAAAGCTCAGCAACTTTTAAAGAAGATTAAAAAAGTAGAAGGATTAAAGGTTGAATTGGTAAAAACAGAGGCCAGGGTAGGTGGAGGAGCTTTTCCGGTAAGTACTTTTGACAGCTATGGGTTGGCAGTTGAAACTGGAACAAAAGATATCGAAAATTTCGTTTCAAAACTTAGAACTTCAAAAAATTCTGTAATTGCTAGAATTCAGGCAGACAGAGCAATTTTCGATTTGAAAACTGTTAGATCGATACAGCTTGATCAATTGGCTGCTTCTATAAATAAAGCCGTATCTGAGGTGTTTTAAATGAGTAAAAATGTAATTGTCGGTACAGCAGGTCATATAGATCATGGCAAAACAACTTTGATTAAAGCGCTAACCGGAGAAGATACCGATCGCCTGCTGGTAGAAAAACAGCGAGGAATTTCGATTGAATCTGCTTTTACACATTTGGAAAACAAGGAAACTCAGGTGCGCAATTTAAATCTGGGAATTATAGATGTTCCAGGTCATCAGAAATTTGTTAATAAAATGCTTGCAGCAGCAGGTGGAATAGACCTGGCTTTAATAGTAGTGGCAGCAGATGAAGGTGTAATGCCTCAGACAAAGGAACACCTTTCAATATTGGAGTTAATGGGAACAAAATCAGCTCTAATTGTAATTAACAAAATAGATCTAGTTGATAAAGAATGGCTTGCTTTAATAAAACTGGATATTTTAGACCAATTTAGCGGAACTTTTGCAGATAATGCAGAAATTTTGGAGGTTTCAGCAGTTAAAGAACAGGGAATAAAAAAATTAAAAAATAAAATAATTGAACTAGCCGCTAAGATGAAAACAAATTCGACTGGGCAAATTCCTTATTATCCTATAGATAGAGTTTTTTCTTTGAAGGGACAGGGAACTATTATTACTGGAACTCTATTTACAGGAGAATTTTCTTCAGGACAGGAATTATATTTATACCCAAAAGCAAGGAAGATAAAAATTAAAAGCATGGAAAATTATCGAAAAAAAATTAAAAGAGCAAATTCAGGCACCAGAGTGGGTCTTAATATCAGTTATCCAGATAAAAATGAAATCAGTCGCGGTGATGTTATCTCTACTGCTGAGTCTTTACTTAGTACCAAGTATGTGGAAGCAAAATTGAAGATTCTTGATTCAATAAATTTTCGGGTAACAAATGGGGACAGAGTTCATTTTTATGCTGGTGCTAATGAGGTGATGGGAACTCTTAATATTTATGGAAGAAAAGAAGCCTTTCCCGGAGAAGAAATATTTATAAAAATCAAGCTTGAACAAAAAATATCACCTTATTACAGACAGAAATTTGTGCTTAGGCGTTTCTCGCCTCTGCAAACTATAGGTGGTGGTGAAATACTAGAAATTGATCCTCCTCCCAGAAGAAAAAAAGATTCGAAAGAAGTAATAAATCATCTAAATTTATTAAATGAGATAACTATCAAAGATACGCTGGAGTTATTTATTAAAAATCAAACTATTACTTATCTAAATTTTTTAAAAAAGAAAACTTCTTTAAAGACTGAAAACATATTAAGTCTCCTTTCAGAATTAAAGGAGGCAGATAAGATTTTGGAACTAAAAACTGATTATAGTTTTATTCATCACGATAATTTTAATGATTTAGCAGATAAAATAAGCAAAGTTATAAATGATTATCATCAACAGCACAGACTTAAATTAGGAATTCCCCGAGAAGAAATTCGTTCCAGACTTACCTTAAGTTTAAACAAAAAAGAATTAGATAAAATATTAAATATCTTATTCGATAAAAATTTACTAATCGAAAAAAAACATCTTGTTGCTCTGCGAAATTTTAATATTAAGCTGACTGACAGAGAAAAAAAACAGAAAGAGTATGTTATAAATAAAATTAGAGAAAATTATTTTGCTCCTCCAGGCAGAAAAGAACTTCTGGCAGAAAATCAGGAGCTGGAATCTATAATAGATTATCTTGAGCAGACTTCAGAATTAATCCGTCTGGATCAGGATCTATATTTTGATAAAAATATTTTTTTAAGAATAAGAATAATTTTACAAGACTATTTTAAAACAAATAAAACAATTGAACTGTCAGAATTTAGAGACCTATTAGATAGCAGCCGTAAATATGCTCTTGTACTTTTAGAAAAATGTGATCAACTTCAGCTTACTGTGCGCAGAGGAGATATTCGTTATCCTGGAAATAAACTCTAGTGGTTTTTGATTTTTGGCTAAAGAGATTAATTCTTTTATTATAACTGCTTGAATAACTGGAAATATCATGTTAAAATTATTAAAGAAAATAGTCGGGAGTGGCTGTGTCCATGGTGGACATCCTGGACTTCAAATCTAATGGCAGGCAGGCGGACCTGTCTGTGGTGGGTTCGATTCCCACACATTCCCGCCATTTGACTGCAGTCTGAGGGCTGTAGTTTATTTTTATTTCGTTATATATTTTATATTATTTTGATATATTTTAAAACAAACACATATGAGGGGAATAAAAATGTATGGACTGGTGCTTGAAGGTGGGGGAGCAAAAGGAGCTTATCATATAGGTGCTCTGAAAGCTCTTAAAGAACTTAATATTGAAATCGAAGCAGTTGCTGGCACCTCAATTGGAGCAATGAATGGAGCTATGTTTGTCCAGGATAAACTGGATCTAGCCTATGATTACTGGTATAATATTTCCACCTCCAAGGTTCTAGATATAGAGGATAAATATTTATCTGAGCTGTTGAATTTAAGTATTAATCAAAATAATTTATCATATTTTATTAACAAAGCGAAAGAAGTATTACAGAATAGAGGTCTCGATAATTCGTTTTTACGAGAAATTCTAGAAGAAAATATAGATGAGGAATATTTAAGAAAATCTAATATTAATTTTGCAATAGTTACTCTTTCTCTAAGTGATTTAAAACCGCTGGAGTTATTTTTAGAAGATATTCCGGAGGGAAAAGTTATTGACTATATTATGGCCAGCTCTTATTTACCCGCTTTTAAGATGCAGAGAATTGACGGTAAAATTTTAATCGATGGTGGGTTTTATGAGAATTTGCCAATAAAAACTCTCCAAAACAAAGGATATAAAAATATAATAGCAATTAGAACTTATGGGCTTGGAGATATAGAAAAAAAGACTGATAAAAAACAAGAATTAATTTTTATTAATCCCAGTCAGGAACTGGGAAGAATGTTAAATTTTGATCAACAAAATGCTCGTAAAAATATTAAAATGGGTTATTATGATACACTGCGGTATTTTAAAGACCTGGCTGGAGATAAATATTATTTAAATATTAAAGAGAATGAAAGTTATTTTATTAATTATTTGCTGAATCTTGATGAAGAAATTATAAAAAGACTTTTAAAACAATTATCACTGGCTGAAAAACCCTATCTTCGTTCGTTTTTCGAAAATTTAATCCCTAAGCTGGTTAATATGTTAGAAATTGATTATAGTTCCAGCTATACGGTTATTGTGACCAGATTATTGGAGGAGTTGGCTGCTTCTTTGAATATTGATCGGTATCGGATTTACAGTTTTGAGGAACTATTAAAACTGGTTAGAGAAAACTATCAGCAAAAAGATGAAAGTTTAGCCAGAAAACTGCCAGCTTTTATTAAAACAAGTACATTACTGCCCGGGCAGCTCAAAAAAGATTTGTTAATTGATATAGCAGAAAAATTATTCATAAAAACAGGGAGTAAGTAATTTTAATCAATAAAGCAAATAAAGTTAAAATAATTGTTTGATTAATAGAAACAAATATTAATAAATAAAAAGGAGTTAACTGAATGAGTGCACTTTTAATTGGAATAGCAGGCGGAACTGCATCAGGTAAAACAACACTTGCCAGAATTTTAAAAGATTCTTTTCAGGATAATGTTACAATCTTAAAACATGATTATTATTATTATGATCGTAGTCATTTTAGAGTTGCAGATCATAAAATTAATTTTGATCATCCTGATTCTTTTGAGACTGATCTGCTGGTAAAACAGCTGCAGGAACTTAAAGCCGGTAAAACTATAGAGAGACCAGTTTATTCTTATAAAACAAATGAAAGACTTGCAAAAAAGAAAAAGGTCCAACCGGCTCCGATAATTATTGTGGAAGGTATTTTGATTTTTCATTATGAAGAATTAAAAAATCTTTTTGATTTAAAGATTTATGTTGATACTGATGCTGATATCAGGCTTTTAAGAAGAATCAGTAGAGATATAAAAGAAAGAGACAGAACTTTTGAGTCTGTTAAAAATCAATATTTAAAAACTGTAAAACCTATGCATCAAAAATTTGTTGAACCCAGTAAGTATCAGGCTGATATTATTATTCCTCATGGAGGATTAAATGAGATAGCCAATGATTTAATAATAAAAAAAATTAAGGATCATTTAAGACAAATTTAGAAAATAGCAGCTAAGGCTGCTATATTTTTTTGGTTAAATTGTAAAAAAAATACAGGAAAACTAAATTTTATCTTGAATAAAGATTTAGGAGGTGTAATAATGTTTAAAAATAAAGTCAATTTTATTTTAGTAGTATTTGTGTTGTTGATAGTTTTTATTTATTATAATCAGGATCCTGAGTCAGTTCTGGATTCCGGTTCAGAAAGTAATCTAAATATTTTAGAGACAGGTAAGATGCAGGATAATATAAATAATGAAGAACTAGATAAAAAAATTGTTGTTCATCTGGCGGGAAATGTAAAAAAACCTGGAGTATATAAATTAAATAAAAATGACAGGTTGGTTGATTTAATTAAGGCTGCTGGCGGTCTTAAAGAAAAGGCTGATCTGGCTAAGATAAATTTGGCTGAAAAATTATATGATGGCCAGAAAATATTTATTGAAGAAAAAATGAAAATTAAACCTAGTTCGACTTTTGCTGATCCAGAAAATGAAGTAAATGAGAAGTCTGTAATTAATAATTTTTCAGCTAATAGTTCTTTGATTAATATCAATCAGGCTGATCAAAATCGCTTAGAAAAATTGAGTGGAATTGGTCCTGCCAAGGCAGCAGCTATTATAAAGTATAGAGAGCAAAATGATTATTTTTCTCGTAAAGAAGACCTTTTAAATGTGAGTGGTATTGGAGAAAAAACGCTGGAAAATATTAGAGATGAGATTGTTTTACAGTGAAAATTAAGAGGAGACCTGCTTTTTTTCTGGCTGCAGCTTTAATGACTGGAATTTTAAGTAGTTATTTACTGATTAAGATGGAACTAATAGATATTCTAAAAATATTTATATTTATCGAAATAGTATATCTGTTTTTTTATATTTTCTTTATTTTAAATAGCAGCAAAAACTCAATTTATATCTGGCTGCTAATACTTTTTCTGATTCTTGGTAGTGTTTTATATAGCTTTCAGGAATATAAATATAGAAGTAATTACTCCTGTATAAATTCTGCTGATGAGGGTTTGAATAAAGTTCTGGCTGAAATTAAATTTGATATTGGTGATCTGGAAAGTGATCAGATTTGTCTTAAACCAGTTAGGATTAATGGGAAAAAAACTAAATATGGTAAAATAATTTTAAATTCTAAAATGATTAAGAGGTTTAATGATGGTGATCTGGTTAGCCTGGAACTGAAATTAAATAAACCGACTCCTGCTTTAAATCCGGGTGCATTTTCTTATCTTAAATATTTAAAAAAGCAAGAAATTTATCTTCAGGGGTGGGACCCTCATAATATTAGTCTGCTCAGGCAGAAAAAAACATTTAGAAACTTAATTATTAATATTAAAAAAATTTTTATCAAAAAAATAAATTGTTTATTCTCTAAAGATAAGGCTGCCTTTATTAAAGCAATTTTGCTTGGTGAAAGAAAATATTTAAGCTATAAGCAGGAGTCACTGCTTCGAAATGCAGGTGCCAGTCATTTGCTTGCTATCTCGGGACTGCACATGGGTATTTTAATTTTTACTTTCTCTTTTATTTTATTTAAACTCTGTTCTGAAAGGAGAAATGCGCTTTATTTACTTAGCATTTTAACTTTTATCTATATTATCATGGTCGGGGCTGCTATTTCTATAATTAGGGCGGCACTACTTGCTTTATTATTTTTATGGTCAGATGAATTTAATCGTGAGGGAGATTTTTTAAATATTATTTCTCTAACTTTAATTGTCAACCTGATTATAGATCCTTCTGCTTTATTTAGTGTATCTTTACAGCTATCTTATATTCTTGTACTGGCACTATTTTATCTAACTCCTTTATTTAATCAGTTTTTACCGGTTTTTTTTGCTGTCTCAGTTTCTGCACAACTTTCTTCTCTGGCTGTAGTTGCTTATTATTTTAATGAATATTCTTTTATTGCTTTAATCACAAATCTCTGGGCAATTCCATTGATTACAATACTTCTACCTTTAATATTTTTTATACTTATATTTTCTTTTATAAGTTTAAATCTGCTAAAAGTCCCTGTTCTTTTAGTGAGCCTGGGATTGAAAATTTTATTTGCTGGTCTGGAGCTGATGACTTCGATTCAGGGTAAAGCCCTGATCATTGCTCACCCTAAAGTAATAATTGTTATTTTTTACTACTTGCTTTTGTTTAGTTTACCCTATGTTTATCAAAAAAGATATATTAATTTAAAAGCCAGGCAGTATAGAATCTGGCGGTTAATAGTTCCAGTTCTATTAACCATAGTTATAATTTCTTTTTTTATAAATCCAACATCTGGTAATCTGGAAATAAATTATTTAGCTGTCGGACAGGGAGATGGGATATTAATTCAATTTCCAGATGGCAAAAATATGCTGCTTGATACAGGACCTCCAGGTAGTGAAGGTAGAAATATCGAATACAGTATTATCTCATATCTTAATTACCTTGGCATTAGAAGTCTTGATTATCTGATGATCAGTCATTTTGATGCAGATCATGCAGGAGGACTTAGCCATCTGCTTCAGCGGAAAAATGTTAAATCAATTATGATTCCTCCCTATCTGCAAAAAACTGATTTACATTATCAGCTGGCAGCAGAAATAGATAAAGATTCGAAAGTAAACTTTTTAACTGCAGGCATGAGTTTTAAAATTGCTGATTGTTACTTTAAAATATTGAATCCGGCGCCAGATAATATTAGCGAAGATCGGAATGAAAACTCAATTGTTTTTCTACTGAAATATAAAAAAAGAAATTTCTTGTTTACAGGTGACTTATCTAAAGATGGGGAAGCAAAAATAATTAAAAAATATAATCTACCTGAAATTGATATTCTCAAGGTAGGTCATCACGGCAGTAAAAGCTCAAGTGGGAAAATTATGCTTTCACAATTAAAACCTAAGCTGGCTATTATCTCTGTTGGCAGAAATAATTTTGGTCATCCTGCCAGAGAAGTTATCAATAGATTTAATAAGTTAAAAATAAAATATTTACGTACTGATCAGCAGGGAATGATTAAAATAATTTCTGATGGTCAAAATATTAAGCTAAACACTTTTAAATAAAAATTCAGTTGAGTTATTTTTCTGACTGGAGAGGATCCCTAAAATATGTTAAACTATAATAGCAGATAAAGTTATTTATAATTATTGAGGTGTAATAAAAATGGATGTAGAAGGATTTATTAAGAGTGAAAAAAAAGCAAAGAGTTTATATTATATTTATGCAGAAAACTCATATTTAAGGAATAAATTTAAAGAGAAATTTATCGCAAAATTTGTGCCGGAGTTAATAAGGGATTTTAATCTTTCTTATGTTAATCCGGGAGAAGACTATTTAAAAAGACTTTCAAATGCTGTTCAGACTCCTCCGATGGGAGCAGAAAAAAGATTTGTTGTTTCTCATTTTGGTGACGATGAATCTTTAAACCAGAAAGAAAAGCAGAAGCTTCTGGATATTTTTAATAATTTAGATAAGAGTGTAAGTCTGCTATTTCTAACAGCAAATAAGGTGGATAAAAGAAAAAAGTTTTATCTTAATTTAAAAAAAATTGCTGTGTATCAGGAATTTGAAACTCCTCGTTATCGAGATTTGGATCAGTGGATTGTCAAGCGTTTTCACAACCATAATAAAAAAATTGATAGACAGAGTGTAAAAATGCTGGAAAATATGTTTAGTAACAAACTGGAAATTTTAAATAGTGAAATAGAAAAAATTATGACTCGCTATCCAGATAAGCAGAAGCTCTCATATTATGATCTTAAGGCTATAATCAGTAGAGAAAAATTTTTAGAAGATGAAGAAATTTTTAGTTTTTTAGATTTGATTGGTGATAAAAAAACTGATCAGGCTCTTTTGACTTTAAAAGAAATGTTAAATAAAGGAGTATATCCTCTGTATTTACTGACAATGCTCAAGAATCAAATTGAACTTTTGATGCAGGTTAAATTTTACAGTCAGTATACTCATGATAACCGAGAAATAGCCAGGAAAATAAATAAGCACCCCTATCCAGTAAAAAAAGCAATGCAGAGATGTAAAAACTTTACTCAAAAAGAACTTGAAAAAATTCTAGAAGAAATTTTACAGGCTAATTATCATTTTTTAACCGGTTACTACCCAGATCAGAATACCGCTTTAGAAATGATTATAATTAAATCAATTGCCTATTAAAAAAATCCAGCCTCAGCTTCAGACGAAGGGGCTGGATTTTTATATTTAAAAACAAAAACTCACCCAGCTGGATGAGTTTAATAATTTAAAAGATAGCTATCTTTTAAACAAATTCAATTTTAAATTACATATTATTATACATCTTTGTGAGGCGGGATTTTTTGCGGGCTGCATTGTTCTTATGAATAATATTTCTTGTTACAGCCTTATCGATGACCTTTTTAGTCTCTTTTAACTGTTCTGCAGCA
>Ga0182234_10144_pt1 | contig 26624 bp, 23 predicted proteins | sample hydfratesGB_TM_A_FD_145595 | JGI IMG/M metagenome (GOLD analysis project Ga0182234, IMG submission 145595) | Subsurface microbial communities from deep shales in Ohio, USA - hydraulic fracturing test GB_TM_A | ecosystem: Environmental > Aquatic > Deep subsurface > Shale gas/oil reservoir >...
GTCCGGGTTTGATTTATTTAAATTAAGCAGATATAATATTATTTGGGTTATAAGTTAAAAGGATAATTTTGGACTTATTTATTTTATAACATAATTCATAACAGATTTATCTTTTTAACTTATCATTTAAGCTAAATTAACTTAGATTGAGTTTAGAAATCAAATTTTGACAATATTTTTTTTAAGAAAGGACAGAATTTTTTTTAAGAAAGGACAGATTATGGAGAATTTAGAATTAATTATAGACGCACTCCCCTATCTCTTAGAAGGAACTCTGGTTACAATTCAGCTGACCTTCTGGAGCCTTTTAATCGGGATAGTAGTTGGATTACCAATTGCCTTTGCTCAGGTTTACGGCAGCAAAGTACTGCAGGGAATTGTTGCAGTTTATGAACGTCTGGCCCGCAGTATCCCCCTGCTGGTAATGCTTTTACTGATCAATTATGGTCTGCCGAGACTGGGATTAAGAATTCCAATTTTTAGAGCAGCAGTAATCGGAATTGGACTCAGATCTGCAGCCTATCAGTCACAGATCTATCGAGGTGCAATTCAGTCGGTAGGTGGCTCTCAGATGAAGGCTGCTCGTTCTCTGGGAATGGGCAAATTAAAGGCCTTTTTTTATATTATTGCTCCTCAGGCTATTAGAATTGCAATTCCACCTGTGGCCAATGAGTCTGCAATTGTACTTAAAGATACCTCTCTTGCCTTTACCATTGGTGTCGTAGAGCTTTTAAGACAGGGAGAATATTTTATTGCAACTTCCAATCAGCCGATGGTAATCTATTTAACCATTGCAGCAATTTATTTTATACTAACTACTATAGTAAACGGCGGTCTATCCCTGTTTGAGAAAAAATATCAGATTCCGGGGATTGGTATTGAAGGAGGACATTCAGATGCCTACTAAGCACTTATTAAAAATAGAGGATTTACATCACAGTTTTGGGGAAGAGGAAGTACTTAAGGGAATCTCCTTTTCTCTAGATAAGGGAGAAACCAAGGTTATTGTTGGTCCCAGTGGAACCGGTAAGAGTACAATTTTAAATAATATTATCCGTCTGGTACCACCCAAAAAGGGAAAAATTTATTTAGAAGATACCGAAATTACTTCAGCTAAAAAAATAAATGAGATCAGACAGCAGATCGGTTTTGTTTTCCAGGATTTTGGTCTTTTTAACCACCTGACGGCAAAGGGAAATATTATGATTGGTCTGACCAAAGTTAAAAAAATGAATAAAAAAGAGGCAGAAGAATTAGCCATGCTGGAGCTGGACCGGGTTGGATTAAAAGAATATGCGGATTCCTATCCTTCACAGCTCTCGGGGGGCCAGAAACAGCGGGTTGGAATTGCCAGAGCTCTGGCTATGCAGCCCAAATTAATTTTATTTGATGAGCCGACTTCTTCCCTGGATCCGGAACTTACCGGAGAGGTGCTTAAAGTTATGCGCAACCTGGCCGAAGAAGGAATGACTATGCTGGTTGTGACTCATGAGATGGGATTTGCCCGCAGTGCTGCTGACGAGTTGATTTTTATGGAAGCTGGTAATATTGTTGAACAGGGAAATCCGGAAAAACTATTTACTGATCCCGATCATCAGAGAACCAGAGAATTCCTTTTTCAGCTGACTGATTTATATGGTGCGGGTGAGAAATAATGCTGGATATTTTTATGGAATATTACCCCTTATTTTTAAGTGGACTCGGGGTCACAGTTTTCGTGACCCTTATTTCTTGTTCGCTGGGAACAGTTCTGGGAACTTTTTTAGCCCTCGGTAAGATTTATGGTAATAAATTTGTTTCAGCTGTAGTTAGAATTATTATCTCCATTATTAGAGGTACTCCACTTTTAGTTCAGCTTTTTATAATTTATTATGGTCTTCCTTCCTGGGGCATCAATATGAATCCAATTACAGCTGCCATTATTAGTTTCATTATTAACAGCGGCGTCTATCAGGCTGAATACCTCCGGGGTTCAATTCAGTCGATCAGCGGCAGCCAGCTAAAAGCAGCTCAGTCAATCGGAATGACCAAATGGCAGGGAATCAGGCATATTGTTTTACCCCAGGCCTTCCGCCGGGTAATTCCCTCCTGGACTAATGAATTTATTTATATGATTAAATATTCTTCTCTGGCCTATGTAATTGGAGCCCGGGAATTGATGACCGAAGGAAAATTAATTGCCAGCCGCAATTATCAATTTTTTGATGTCTATCTGGTAGTTGCTCTGATTTACTTAATAGTAATCATCTTCTTTGTTGCTATCTTTAATCGAATCGAGAAAAAGGTTGCAATACCTTAAAAATTTAACGTATACGCACCGTGAACCACCCGATATATGTCGGTAATTGTCGAATCTGAGACTTACTAATTATTTATTTAATTAGTAGGTCTTTTTTGCTTTATAAACTTCTCAAAAAGTGATAAACTATAATTACACATTATTTGTAAAATGATTCCTACAGGGGAGAAAATATCAGGGGAGTGAACTATTAAATGTTTAAAAGTATTAAAACAAAAATGATTATTTTAGTAAGTTTGATGCTATTTTTATTAATTGCGGGAAGTTCTTTTTATTCCTTTAGACAGTCAGAAAATATTTTAAGTAATTCACTGCAGTCAGAAGCAGAAAATTCCGCTCGAAAATCAGTTGAAACAATCAGACTCTGGACTGAAGAAAAGGGTAAAATAATTCAAAATTTAAGTTATTTAGAAAGTATAAAAAGTATGGACTGGGAACGGCAGTATAATAATTTAAAGCCTATTTCGGATGAAGATCCACAAATAGAATCATTATTTATTGTTGAGCCAGATGGAACAATGAAAGATACAAATCAATTTGAAACAAGTGTAGCTAGTCAGAGCTATTTTCAGCAGGTAACAGAAAATAGAAAACAGGTTTTTTCTGAACCGACAGAAAGCTTTGAGACTGGCCGGCCAATTACAATCATTGCCAGTCCAATTTTTAGAGATGATGAATTTGTTGGAATAGTGGGAGCGGTAGTTGCTCTTGATATTCTTCAGGAAATGGCAGCTGAGATGGATATCAGTGGTAATGGTTATGGAATGATTTTAGACCAGGACGGAAATGTTCTGGCTCATCCTAATGACGAGTATCTTGGTAATCAAAATATTTTAGCAGATCAGGGACAGGGGTTTGAAAATACCTACAATAATTTCATTGAAAATAGCAGTGGATATGAACAATATCAATTAGAGGGAGAAAGCTGGCAGGCAGCTTATGCTACAGTTGCTGGAGTTAATTGGACAGTTGCTTTAACTGCTAGAGAATCAGAACTCTTTGCACCCCTTTCTATTATCCGTAACAGCAGTGTTTTAGCAGCTGCAGCAGCGATTTTAATTGGTATTTTAGTCAGTTATTTAATTGCTCGTTCAATAGTTAATCCGATTAGAAGTGTAGCCAGGGTTGCGGATAAAGTTGCTGCTGGAGATCTAACACAACGTGTGGCGGTAGAAGATTTTAATGTAAATAAAAATGATGAACTGGGACAGTTATTACAATCCATTAACTCAATGGTATCAAGTTTACAGGAGATTATTAATAAGGTTAAAACTACAGCGGGCGAGCTTGCAGCTTCCAGCGAAGAACTTTCAGCTTCTGGATCTCAGGTTGAGAAAAATGCAGAAGAAGTTGGAAACTCCATCGAAAATGTTGCTGCTGGCGCTGAGGAACAGTCTGCTCAGATCGAAGAAATTTCAAGCAGTATTTTCACTCTCAATAGAATAATTGCTGATAATGCTCAGAAATCAGAGAAAATGATTGATGAGGCAGAAAGTGTACAAGAAAATATTGAACAGGGTAATCAGTATATACAGGGTTCAATTGAACAGAGCAATCAGGTTCAAGAATCAAACAAATTGGTAGCTTCAAATGTTGAAGAACTTGGTGATAAATCAAGAGAAATTGGGGAAATTGTTGATTTGATAAATCAGATAGCAGATCAAACCAATCTTCTGGCATTAAACGCAGCAATAGAAGCAGCACGAGCAGGAGAAGCAGGACGTGGATTTTCTGTAGTTGCCGATGAGATTAGGGAGTTGGCTGAAGAATCAGCAGATGCAACTGAGAGAATAAATAAACTGATTCACGCTATTCAAAATAGTGTTGATCAGGTAATAGAAAATAATGATCGCGGGCAAAAAAATATTGAAGAAAATGTCGAAATGGTAGAAGAGACTGGTCAGGTATTTATTAAGATAGAAAATTCTGCTGAAGATTTGTTAAACTTAATCAATCAGGTAGCAGATGATTCTAATAAAATGCAAGAAAACAGTGATTATGTAGAAAGTGGGATTAATGATATAGCAGCAGTCAGCGAGACTTCTGCCAGTAACTCAGAGGAGGTTGCAGCAGCTAGTGAGGAACAGATTGCAGCAACGGAAGAAATCGTTTCATCTGCAGAAAAACTATCAGAATATGCAGAAGAACTAAAAACTGCAGTAAATCAGTTTAAAATTTAAAGATTAAAAAGTAGAATAATTAAAACTATACAGCAAAGGATTTTATTAGTTTTTGTTGAAATAGATAATATAATAGGATATATTTTAACAAAACTAATTAAAGGGGGTAAAGGAGCATGAGTAAAGATTTTTCAGTTAAATTTTGGGGTGTTAGAGGCTCCTGCCCGACCCCCGGTAAACAGACAATAAAATTTGGGGGAAATACTCCCTGTATTGAGCTAAGAATTGGAGATAAAACTTTAATTATGGATGCAGGTACTGGAATTAGAGAATTAGGACTTAATCTGCAGCAGAATAATAAAGATTTAGATATTGATATCTTTATTACCCATACTCACTGGGACCATATTCAGGGATTTCCTTTTTTCAGCCCCCTATATAAATCCAAAAATACATTTACAATATATGGGTATAAAGATCTTGATAAATTAATAACAGGACAATTTCAGAAAAGTTTTTTCCCTGTTCAGTTTAATGATTTAAAATCTAAAATTGAGTTTAAAATTCTGGCAAACAATAATTCAATTAGTCTTAATGATGAGATAAGGGTCAGCACCATGTTCACAAATCACGTTGGGGAAAATTTGGCCTATAAATTGGAAAGCGATAATAAAACACTTTGTTATTTAGGTGATCTTGAACATTCCGCAAAATCAGAATCGGCACTTATAAACTTTGTCAAAGGTGCAGATTTAATTATCTATGATGCTAAATATACTGACGAAGAATATTTAAATTCTAAATCTGGACGGGGACATTCTACCTGGCAGGAAGGTGTAAAACTTGTCCAGGCAGCTGGGGCTGACAAATTAATCCTTTTCCATCATTCTCCCCTTAGAAGTGACGAAGAGTTAGAACAAATCGAAAAACTTGCTCAAGCAGCCTATAATAAGGCGGTAGTTGCTAAAGAAGGGATGGTAATAAATCTATGAATTATGCTAGGCAAACAATAATAAATAATATAGATGAGTTATTGGATATTGGAATTGCCCTTTCTTCAGGCAATAAAACTGAAAAAGTACTGGAACTCATTTTGAAACAGGCCAGAGTTATCACTAATGCTGATGCTGGAAGTATATATTTTTATGAAAACGGAAAACTCAACTTTAAAATAATGCAAAATGATACTGTGGAATTAGAAAAAAAGTATTTTGGTACTAAAGATTCACTTCCTGCTGTTCCAGTAACTCGCGAAAATGTTGTGGGCTATTCAGTAATTGCTGATAAATTGGTTAATATTGAAGATGTATATAATGATGCTAAATTTGATTTTTCGGGACCCCAAAAATACGATAAGCTGACAGGTTATAAGACTACTTCGATGCTGGTTATTCCCTTAAAAAATATTGATGAGGAAGTAATTGGCGTCCTGCAGTTAATAAATGCTCAAGATGCTCAGGGGAATACGATTCCCTTTGCGGAAGAATATGAAAAAGTTTTTTCTGCACTTGCTTCTCAGGCGGCAGTTACAATTTCAAATTTTAACTATTTAACTCAAATCGAAAACTTATTAGATTCATTTGTCAAGAGTATCGCAACTGCTATTGATGCCAGAACAAAATATAATACCAATCATACAAAAAAACTGGTTAAATTGGTAAGTAAAATAATTGAGCTAATTAATAATAGAAATAATGGGGCATTTTTAAATGATTATTTTAATGAGGAAAGAAAAGAGCAGTTGATTATGGCTGCCTGGCTGCATGATGTGGGTAAGGTTGTTACACCCCTAACTCTGTTAAATAAAGCTTCTAAACTGGGAGATAGATTAGCTCTTGTTCTGCAGCGGCTGGATTATATCAGGTCTAAAACAGATAAATTATACTGGCAGAAAAAATATGCACAGGAAGACAGCAGTGAAAGTCTAGAAAATAGGTATAAGCAAAAAATCGAGTTAATTAAGGATGCCCGGGATCTAATCATTAAATTAAATAGTGGGGGTTTCACCTTAACAGCTCAGGATAAGGAAAAATTAGAAAAATATTCAAAACTAAGCTATGTTGATGCTGACGGGAAGCAGAAAAAATGGCTGACAGAATATGAAGTTAATTGTTTAATGATTAAAAGAGGAACGTTAACTGCGGCTGAAAGAAAAAAGATTGAAGAACATGTAACAGTTGGGAAAAATATTTTGCAGGCTATTCCTTTTCTGGATAAACTGAAAAAAGTACCGGATTTTGTTTATATGCATCATGAATTATTGGATGGTTCTGGTTACCCTGAAGGTCTAAATGGTGATCAAATACCATTAGAAGTTAGAATCTTAACTCTAGTTGATATCTTCGAAGCTCTTACCGCTTCTGATCGCCCTTATCGAAATGCACTTTCTATTGAAAAAGCTTTAAATATTCTAGGTGAAATGGCGAAAGAAGAGAAACTCGATGCAAGAGTTTTTAATTTATTTAAAAATAACAGAGTCTGGGAATGTATAGAAAATAATGAGCAAAATGTTTAAGAATTTTAAATCCAGGCCGAAATTATACCTAGTTATTGCACTATTGCTGGTTTGCTTGTATTTATTTTTAGTTCTGATTAATTTTGAATTTTTAGAAACTTTGGAATTGGTAACCTTTAATTTGAGAATGAAAATGAGAGGTCCAATTGAGCATCCGGGGGATGTAAAGATTATTGCTGTAGATGATAAAAGTCTATCTGATTTATATTATAATCAGAATAATCCCTGGCCCTGGACAAGAGATGTTTATGCTGATCTTATCAATAAGTTATCTCGGTTAGATGTTAAAAGTGTAATTATGGATATTTCTTTTGAGACACTTGATTTTAATAATAAAGCTAAGGATTTAGAATTTGCAGAAAGCTTAATTGATAGTCAGTTTGTTACTCTTGGCACAACTTTAATCAACTCCAGGCGGGAATTTAAACAGTTAAATACTGAATATAAAGAGGAATTAGTTTCTGAAAATGGTTATCATCAATTTAGATATAAAATAAAAAATCCTGACAGATATTTTTTCCCAGAATTTTTCTCCACTTATAAACTGGTACCACCGGCAGATTTATTTAAAAATACAGCAAGCTCATATGGAAGTTTTGAAATCGGTTTACCCAGTCCGGATGGGATTTATCATCACATTCCATTAGTGATCAAGGAAGAATTTGAGTTTGACTCTAAAAAATCATCTTTCTTTTTACTGCCCAATATAGACATACTTGGTTTAGGGACCTATTATGGAATTGACCGGGGAGATTATACTTTTGATGTTGCTAATAACGAGATTATTTTAGGGAACCAAAAAAAGATACAGGTTGATAAAAACGGTTATTTAACCTTAAATTATTACGGCAGAAGATCATTTGAAGAAATATCTGCAGTGGATTTTCTGGAGATGGACAGAGAAAAGCTGCAAAATGATTTTAAAAACTCTATAGTCCTAATTGGGTATACAGCTAATGCAAAGGGGATTTTTGATGCCCGGCCTACACCTTTTAATAAAAATGAATCTGGAATTCAATTACATGCCACAGCTTTACAAAATATTATTGATAATAATTATTTTACCAGAGTTTCAGTCTGGGTTAATTCAATCCTGTTGTTTGTTCTGATTATTTTATCTTTTGTTATCGCCGATATTGATAATTTAAATTATAGTCTCTGTTTAAATTTATTGTTAGTCATTATTTTTAATGTTTTTAATTACTGGCTCTTTCTAAATAATATCTGGCTGGATTTGTTTTATTTTAATCTGACATTATTCGGGATTATGTTTGTCACTGCTTTAATCAAAGTTTATAGAGAAAAACAGAATAAGCTGAGAATAAAAAATTATTTTTCAAGATATGTTTCAGCTGAAGTTGTGGACCAAATTATAGATAATCCAGTCTTCATTAAACCGGGAGGTAAAAGAAAAACCGTGACGGTTTTATTCTGTGATATAATAGACTTTACAGATAAGGCTGCAAAAATTGAGCCGGAGAAATTAGTACTTTTATTAAACGAATATTTTGAAGCAATGACTGATATTATTAAAAACCAGTATGGAGGAACTCTGGACAAATATGTCGGTGATTCTATTGTAGCTATGTTTGGTGCTCCTTTTGCCAGAGAGGATGATCCGATAAGAGCTATTGAAACAGCTTTGAAAATGAAAGAAAAAGAAAAAGAACTGTGTGAAAAATGGCTTGCCAGAGGAGAAAGTACAGTATTTGAAATGGGAATTGGGATTAGTACTGGAGAAGTTGTTGTCGGTAATATTGGCTCAGAAGAGAGAGTTAATTATACCTGTATTGGTGACTCAGTCAATGTAGCTTCCCGGTTAGAGGAAGCTACGAGGAGGACCGGGACAGATATCTTAATTAGTGATTCTACTTATCAGGCAGTAAAAGGTGTTTTTCGCTGCAAAAAGATTACTAATTTAAAGGTTAAAGGAAAAGATGAACTATTAACTGTTTATAGTGTTATTAAAAGGGGGCAGACAAATGATAAGTAATAAGAAGAAGATTTTAGTGATGGTTTTTATTCTGGTATTTGTTTTTTCTGGAGTTAGTATGGCATATAATTTAAAGATTAAGCTTGAAGATAATATGCTGTTGTCTGAGTCAGAAAAAAAGGTTTCTCTACGGCTTGAAGATGAAGCAGGAGAAATAATAAAAGATAATAGAAAGTTGATGCTCAAAGTTACCAGAGGTGGAGTAATAGAAAATGAATATTTAAATGAAGGAATTAAACTTGTAGATGGTAAAGCAGAATTTACTTATCTGGCGCCAAAAAGTTTGGGGCGATCAGAAATTGTAATAATCGATACTCAGACCAATAAAAGTATCAAGAAGCCTTTAATTATTGTCAACAAAAAACAATTACAGCGTCATTCGGAATCTGGTTATGCAGCCATTACAGATTTTGAAGGAGAAGTACTTGTAAAATCAGGGGAGAATGACACCTGGGACTCAGCTGTAGTGGGACAAAAATTGCATAAAGATGATTTTATTAAAACACAGTATAATTCCTGGAGTACTTTAAGTTTATTTGATGGCTCTGAAATTACTATTGAGCCTGCAACTGAATTTAAAATTGTTAATCTGACAGGTGATGTCGGTGATGAGAAACTTGATCAGGGAATTTTTAAATTAATTATGGGCACAGTCATAAACAAAGTAAACGAATTAACCGGTAGAGGTTCCCGTTTTGAGATTGAAACTGATTCTGCTACAGCGGGGGTTCGCGGCACTTATTTTGAAGTTAGTTATCAAGATGGTAAAAATTTAGTTAGAGTATATGAGGGTTCGGTAAGAACAGAATCTAAATCAACTGACAGAGTTTATGTCATAAATGAACAGGAAGAAATTACTGTAGATCAGAATCCAGAGGGCTCTGTTTCGGAAGCTGGTACTCAAAATCAAATCAAAAAACATAATACAACTCAGGCAGAAAAGATTAAAGAAATAGAAGCGAAAAAAGAAGAAATTAGAGAAAGGGTTTTAGAGAACAAAGCCAATGCTAATAGCAAGAAGAATAATAAAGGCGGTAAAAATAATAATAGTAATCTCAATAATGGTAATGAAGATAATAAGGGTAGAGGAAATAACAGCAGTAACTCCGATAATGGCAAGAGTATAAATAATAAAGGAAAAGGAAACAATAATAGCAGTTCCAGTAATGGCAATAGAGAAAATAACAATAGCCGAGGCAGCAGCGATAATTCCAACAGTGATAACAGTGGAAATAGCAACAGTGGAGGAAACAGCAGCAGTAACAAAGGAAATAATCAGGGTAGTTCAAACAAAGGAAGACAGGTCCAGGTAAATGAAAAGAGAATTAATGATTTATTAAATAGCGAAGATTTCTTCTTGTATTCTTAAATTCTAGATGCTATAATTAATTAAAGGAAATATATGTAATCTAATTCTACCAGCAATTCTAGTTCATGGAAACTATTAAGAGCAGGGTGGTGAGAATTTTGGATCAGGAGCTTCTTGATGCGGTGAGAGATATTATTGTTAAAGAGACGAAGAAGATAGTACAGTCTGAGACTAGAAAGATTGTTCAGGAAGAGACGAAGAAAATAGTCCAGTCTGAAACTAGAAAAATAGTGCAGGAAGAGACGGCAAAACTAAGTGCTCAGGTTGAAGAAAACACACAGATTCTTAGAGCATTAGAGTCAAATAAAGATATACAAAATGCCCGGATGGACAGAATGGAACATGATCTGGCTCAACTGCTTGGCAGTAATAAGAAGATTGAGGATCTGGAGGATAGATATATTCATCACAGTCATCGAATAGTTATAGATACCAGTGAAGCAGTAGAAAAAGATGCAAGTTAAATAGGTTTGTTAAAGGCAGTTTCCGGTCAGGGACTGTCTTTTTCAGATAGGTTCAATCTAAATTACCATAAAGTGGGTCGGTAAACGGTAGGTGCACATGTTAAAGGAGTGAGCAGATGAAAATTTATACTAAAAGCGGAGATAAAGGAAAAACCAGTCTTTTTGATAATTCAAGAGTTGCAAAAGATTCTCTCCGAGTTGAAAGTTACGGCACAATTGATGAACTCAATTCTTCTCTGGGATTTGCCAAAAACTTTGTTGAGGAGCAGGAAGTTTATAATATTCTGCGATCTGTTCAGCGCCAGCTTTTTAATCTGGCAGGTGAACTGGCAGCTCCTGACTGGGAAAGCTTTCCCGAAAAAATCACTGAGGAAGATATAGGATTTTTAGAGAAAAAAATAGATCATTATTTATCTCAAATGAATAAAGAAGAAAAATCAATGTTTATTATCCCCGGCAGTTCGAAGGCAAGTGGTGCTCTGCATCAGGCAAGAACCATTTGTCGAAGGGCAGAACGCAGAATTACTACTCTGGCAGCAGAGTCAGATATTAGCCCAGATTTACAAAAATATATAAATCGTCTTTCGGATTTGATTTATACTCTGGCCCGCTATTCTGAATCGAAATTAGATTATGTGGAGTTTAAAAAACAGTGAGAATTTTAGTTGATGGAGACGGCTGTCCAGTAATTTCTATTATTACAAAAGCTGCTGCCGAGCATAATTTAGAACTGATAGTTTATACTGACTTAAATCATCAGCATCAACTTGATTATGGGACTCTAAAAGTAGTTGATCAGGGTTTTCAGTCTGTGGATATGGTACTCTGCAACAATATTGAGCCGGGAGATATTGTTATTACCTCTGACTATGGACTGGCTGCTCTCTCATTAAGTAGGAAAGCCAGGGTGCTGGGGTTTTCGGGGCGAGAATTTACAAATCAGAATATAGAAAGACTTCTGGCCAGAAGACACCGCCAGTTTAAAGAACGAAAACGCACAGGCCGTCACACAAGCCATAAAAAAAGAACTGATACCGATGATCAGCGGTTTAAAAAAGAACTGCTTAAATTAATGAATGATTAATTGCTGATCTATATTAGATAAGCTAACAAAGAAGGTGAGTCAATGGACAAGCAGAAAAAAACAGTTTACGCCTGGGCCATGTATGACTGGGCCAATTCCGCTTTTGCTACCGTAATTCTGGCTACAGTATTGCCTATATTTTATAAAGATGTTGCAGGGATTAACCTCCCCGGTAATCTGGCTACTTCTTACTGGGGTTATACTCAGACTATTGCCATGATAATTATTGCTGTTATCTCTCCAATTATGGGAGCAGCTGCTGATTATTCGGATTCTAAAAAATCTTTTCTCAAATTTTTTGTGATGCTCGGAATCACGGGTACAGCTCTTTTGTTTTTTGTTAATGAAGGTGATTATCTGCTGGCCTCTTTCTTTTTTATTATTGCCAATATAGGATTTTCTGGAGGTAATGTATTTTACGATGGTTTTTTAACAGATATCAGTGACTCTGAGTCCATAGATTATATATCCAGCCTCGGTTATGCAGCCGGCTATCTGGGTGGAGGCCTGCTGTTAGCGGTTAATCTTTTAATGATTTCCAGTCCGGAACTATTTGGCATCAGCTCAGTCACTGCTGCTACTCAGATTTCCTTTGTTACAGTTGCTGTCTGGTGGCTGGTATTTTCCTTACCTGCTTTTAAATATCTGCCTGAGCCGAAGAAAAAAGTTGATAAAGTACCTTTAGGGAAATATGTTAAAATGGCCTTTGGACGGCTTAAATCTACCTTTATTCATATTCGAAAATACAGAGAATTATGGAAATTTCTGCTAGCTTTTTGGATTTACAATGATGGTATCGGAACCATTATTAGAATGGCCACAATTTATGGTCGCGAAGTTGGGATTGGTCAGACAGATTTAATTGGGGCCCTGCTGCTGACTCAATTTGTAGGCATCCCTTTTGCACTGGTTTTCGCTAAAATAGCAGCTAAGATTACTGCGAAAAAGGGAATTTATCTGGCTCTAATTATCTACACAGGAATTACCTTTTATGGTTTTTTTCTTGATTCTGCACTTGATTTCTGGATCTTAGCTGGAATTGTGGGGATGGTACAGGGGGGAGCTCAGGCCTTAAGTCGTTCCTTATATGGGGCAATGGTACCGGAGTCTAAATCAGCAGAGTTTTTTGGTTTTTTTGGAGTTTCCAGTAAGTTTGCAGCAATTATTGGACCAACAGTTTTTGCCTATACAGGGCAGCTGACTGGATCCAGCCGTTATGGAATTCTAGCAGTTGCTTCCTTTTTTATTCTGGGAATCTTCTTTTTAAGCAGGGTTGATGTAGAAAAAGGTAAATTGGAGGCTAAAAGTTAATTTCTTAAAAAGTAGTGATAGAAATTAAAGTCTGCTAGCAAAGCTTATGGGCTTGCCCTGCGCCCCGCCCTGCAGAGGGTCAATGATAGTTTTTATTAGCCAGGATATTATACTTAATGGTTTGTTGTGGATAATATTTATAGTTTCATAATTTCCGCTGTCAACAAAATTTAACCTTACTGTATTATAGATTGTTCGAAGGCCATTTTGTTCAATTAAGTTTATGCAGTAAAAAATGATATTTAGCAGGAGGTAAAAAATGCCAGATTTTTGGACACATCTGATTGCCGGAGAAGAAATAGCAGCCGAAATTGATAATAAGGAGATCAAGTCACTGCTGGATCAGAATTATCAGCTTTTTAATTATGGCTCACAGGGGGCAGACTTTTTCTTTTACAATGATTTTCTGCCCTGGCAGAGAGCTAAAAGGGGTCCTGAAAAAGGGAAAATGATCCATTCACTCAGCGGCAAAAAATTATTTTCCGAAATTTTAATAACTTATAAAAAAAGAGGTGTTTATAATCAGGCTCAGCTGCCTGATTCCAGACTCTGGCAGCATAATCTGGTTTATCTGCTGGGGTTTATCTCCCATTATGCCCTTGATCGGGAGTGCCATCCTTTTATTATTGAAAATGGAGGCCGGGATGAAAAACATAAATTAATTGAGGCCAGTATTGATATTTATATAATGGATCAGAAGTGGGATCAAAGTCCGGTAGAAATTAATCCTCTCCCCTATTATCAGCTGCAGGAAGAGCATTTTGAGTCTCTTAATTATTATTATCAGCTAATTTTCAGCAGTCTGTTTGAAGAAGAGCTGGAAAAGCAGCTGGTCTGGGAATCCTATCTGGATCTTAGAAAATATCATAAAATCTTTTTTGCTAAGGATGCAAAAAAATATTATTTACTTAAATTTTTGAATTTGATTCTTCCTCAAAACCTGAGCCAGCACTGTTATGCTCTGAACAGAAAAGAGGATATTTGGCCGGCAGAAAATTACCAGCAATTTGAGCAGTATTATCTTAGTGGAATAAAGTCTGCTCAAAAATTAATCAAGCAGACCTTGAATTATTTTCAGTCAGCGGTATCTCTAACTGAGCTTTTGACATTGTTTAGTGCAAAGAATTTTCTGGGAGAAGATAAGTCTGACTGAAACAGGGAGTAATCTGATTTTATTTTTAGCTAAATATTTAATTCATTTCAACCGGCAGATCACTGCGGTTGCTCCAGCCGACCCAGGCTTCATCATATAATTTTATGTTGTTATAATCCAGCAGGCGGAGTGTAAAGAAGGTATGGGCAGCACGGACCCCATTATGGGAGAGTACTGCAATAACTTCTTTGTCTCTGGTTACTCCTGCTTCCTGAAAAATTCTGTAGATTTCTGCAGCCGATTTATAATTGCCTTCCTCATCTAAAACTGATGACCATTCAAGGTGAATTGAGCCCGGGATTCTTCCTTTACGGGGAGCGGCAGAATTTGTCTCTTCACCAGTATATTCTGCTTCAGTTCTTGTGTCTAAAACAAGAAAATCATCATTGTCCAGATTTTCCGCAATAGTATCAGAATTTATCAGCCATTCATTTCTGACATCACTGACTTCAAAATTACCATCTTCGGGATTGTAGGGGAGTATTTCAGTTTCGTAGTCTTCTCTGTTCCAGGCCTGATAACCTCCCCTGAGTATTCGCACATCCTGATGCGCATAGACTTTAAAAATAAACCAGAGTCTGGCCGGCCAGGGGCTATCATGCTTACCATAAATTATAATTTCCGAATCATTATTAATTCCTTTTTCCCGGGCCACCTCACTAAAGGCAGCCGCCTCAGGAATCAATTCAGGTACCCAGCCCTGGACTGCGCTGAGATCATCACCCCACATATGAGCTGCATCAGGCAGATGTCCCAAAAGATAGCGGGCACTGCTGCGGACATCAATTATTTTTAGGTTTTCACTTCCGTCTTCCAATTTTTCCTTTAATTCTGCAGCAGAAATTAAAAGTTCTGGAGCAGTAAACTTTTCTTGAGCTCCAGCAGCCAGAGAACCGAGCAGCAGAAAAGAAATTAAAATGATTAAAAATGAATTAAATTTATAATAATTGTTCATGGGCCTGCCTCCTTAATATTTTTAGCTTTAGTCTTTATTAACTATTATATACCCTGAACGAAAAATTTTCATTATTATTAAAGAAATTATTCGGAAAACTTCTGAAAGGCAGGATTTTGTTGAGTTTTGTTGAATTTAAATTTAAGAGCTTAGAAAAAAATTGACTCTTAGGAGGATAAAATGAAAAAGGTAATTTTAGATTGTGATAACACAATTGGACTGGAAAAGAAAGAGGTAGCTGACGGTCTTGCATTTTTATTTCTGCTGGGGCGAGAAGATATTGACTTAATGGGAGTGACCAGTGTCTTTGGTAACAGCAGTTTAGAAGATACTTATCAGACTACCGAAGAAATGCTCAATGATTTTAAATTAGAAGATAAAATTAAACATTTTAAAGGGGCTGCAGAAACAGGTGACCATCAGACAGAAGCGGCAGAATATCTGGCTCAAATTGCTGCCAAAAATAAAAATGAGATAACTTTAATTGCGATTGGTCCACTGACAAATCTCTATGCTGCCTGGAAAATTGATTCTGATTTCTTTAAAAATTTAAAAGAGATCATAATTATGGGTGGAGTAACTGAACTGCTGCAGTTTGGTGAAGATACTATTGATGAGCTTAATTTTTCCAGTGATCCGGAGGCTGCTGAAAGGGTTCTCAAAGCCGAGGTTCCTGTTGCTTTAATGTCCGGTAATCTCTGTCTTGCTGCACGTTTTGGCGAAAAATCGTGGCGGCGAGTTAACAGATCAAAAAATAAAGCTGTTCGAGCTTATATTAGCGATAAAATTGAACACTGGTATCAATATTCTTCCGAAATGATCGGTCTAACAGGTTTTTATATGTGGGATGTTGTGGCAGTAGTTTATATGAATGCACCCGAGATTTTCCCCTATAATAAACGAAAATTTGTTTCTACTGTTGATGATTTAAAAATCGGTCAGATTAAAACAGAAAAAGCCGACGGCCGGCTGCAGGAGGCGGGAGTAATCAATTTACCTTCTACTATTCTTGATACCAAAAGGTTTAAAGATATCGCTTTTGCAGCCTGGGATAATATAGAAATAGTACCAGAAGGATATAACGGTGCTGAATAAAGATGAACTGCAGGACTTATTTTTTATTCAACTTCAGCTGACAGATTTACTTTTAAATGATTCTGGACTTCGAACTTTTGCTGAAGTTTTAAATAAGAATCAGGGCACAGAATATCAGGTGATTAGGAGGTTTATATGCTTGCCTTAGAAAAAATTGCGGCTTCTTTTATAATGCCGCCGGGTTTATTTGTATTATTACTGCTTGTGCTCACCATATATTTATTCAAAAAATCAGATTCAGGCTTAATAAAGTTGTTAACTGTTTTTTTACTTCTTTTTTTCTTTTTTCTTTCCACTGCTTTTGGAGTCCGGATCCTGCTTCATCCCCTGGAAAATTATGCTGAAGAAATTTCAGTTAATGCTTTCGAAAGTCATCCAATTGTAGTGCTCGGAGGCGGTCTTAATTATCACTCTGAATCAGAAGCAAAACCATCAGTTCACAGCCTGCAGCGGCTGGTAAAAGGATATCAGCTGCACCGAAGACTAAATACACCCTTGATTTATTCAGGTGGAATTGCAATTGGACAGGATAAAATATCGGAAGCTGATGCTGCCGGCGAATTACTGCAGTCATTAGGAATGAATTTAGAATTTTATATCAGCGAAGATCAGGCGCAGACAACATTTGAAAACGCAGCTTATTTAAAAAGATGGATTGAAGAAAATGAGGTGGAAAAAGTTTATCTTGTAACTTCAGCCTATCATATTCTGCGTTCAGCTGCTGTATTTGAGGCTCAGAACATTGAGTTTTTGGCAGTTCACTCCGGCTTTATCTCTAATCATCAGTTTAGCTGGCTTGATTATCTGCCAAATAGAGGTGCCTTAACCGCTAATCTTTCTGCTATCCATGAATGGGTAGGTCTGGCCTGGTATTATCTTCGAGGCAGAATTTAAATTTGGGTAGAGGCAATCTTTTTATTTTTTCAGACTCTGTTAATTGAATCTGATTTTTAAGCTGAGTAAATTATTTTAGACTAATTTCTAAACTTTAATGATTTTTTAAACTTTTTCTGATAAACTATAAGTGCAGCTTAGAGAGAGCATTTAAAACAGAAGAGTAGAGAGTATCAAATCTCTTTTTAAGAAAATTTAAGTAAAAAATTACTCTTAAGGAGCTTGATATTTTATGTCTAAAGATATGTTTAAACAGAGAAAGAAAATTGATCTACACATGCATACAACTGCCTCTGATGGTGCTTCAACTCCGGATGAACTCGTGGAAAAATGTATAGAATTAGGTCTGGAAACTATTGCCGTAACTGATCACGATAATCTAACCTCAGTGGGGGAAATGCAGCAGCTGGGTCAGGAAAAAGGCCTAAATGTTGTGGCTGGTATAGAAATTTCTACTTACAGAGGAGATGCAGAATACCATATTTTGGGGTATTTTGTTGATCCCGAAAATGATGCTTTATTGGGTTTAACAGAAACAATTCTGGATTCACGGGTTGAAAGAACCCACAAAATGATAGAAAAGCTGACCGAAATGGGTTATCCCCTGGAATTTAAGGATGTTAAAAAATATGCTACTGGTGTTAGTCTCGGCCGCCCCCATGTGGCCAGAGCTATGATTGATAAAGGTTATATTGAGGAAATAGGAGATGCCTTTACTGAAGAATTTATCGCCGGTGGTGGAAAAGCTTATGTGGAAAAGAAAAATATACTTCCAGCTGAAGCGATAGAAGTTATTTTAAAAGCAGGGGGAATACCGGTAATTGCTCATCCCTATATTATTAATCACGGTCAGGCACTTGATAAAGCAGAAATTGCCCGTTTAAAAAGTGTGGGCCTGAGAGGTGTGGAAGTTTACCAGACCAAACATAACGAAAAAATCACAAAGAAATATAAAAAAATAGCAGAGGAACTGGATCTCTTAGTTACAGGTGGATCTGATTACCATGGTGAAAACTCACCTGGAATTTTACCCGGAGATAGTGGGATGACAGAGGCAGAATTTGCGGAACTGGAAAGTTATGCCCATTCTATGCTATAATATATATCAGTCATTAAGAGCAGGCTGATTGAACTTTAAGCTGAAGCCGGAGTAAAATCCGGTTTTTTTTAAACTTAATCGATTAGAATGCTGGATAAGATAAGATGAAGCTTTGAAAATTGATTTTTATTTAGAATAATTTATCATTGCAATTTAAGGAAAAAATAATTTGGATAATTTTAAAACTTAAAAAGGAGTAGTGAGTAAAGAGGATGCATAAGGTAACGATGATTGCTGGAGATGGAATTGGACCTGAAATTTCGGCTGCTGCTGCAGAAATAATTGCAGCTGCTGGAGTTGAAATTAACTGGGATCAGGTGGAAGCAGGGGCTGGAGTAATGGAGAAATATGGAACTCCGCTGCCGGAAGAAGTTTTTAAATCAATCAGGAAAAACAGGGTGGCTTTAAAAGGACCGATTACAACCCCGGTGGGCAGCGGCTTTAGGAGTGTTAATGTTGCTATCCGCAGGGAATTAGATTTATATGCTAATGTTCGCCCACTTAAGGTCCATGCAAAAAAATTTGCTAAAGATGAAAATATTGATCTGGTTGTTTTTAGAGAAAATACTGAAGGTCTTTATGTAGGAATTGAACATTATGTTGGTGATCAGGCAGCAGAAAGTATTAAAATTATTACTCGTAAGGCTTCCCGCAAGATTACCGAAAGAGCTTTTGAATATGCAGTCCGGGAAGGCCGTAAAAAAGTAACAGCTGTCCATAAAGCTAATATTTTAAAATACAGTGACGGCCTTTTTTTAGAAGAAGCGCGCAAGGTTGCTGCAAAATATAAAGAGACCCATCCCGAAATAGAGTTTGACGATAAAATTGTTGATAATATGTGTATGCAGATGGTGCAGTATCCAGAACAGTACGATGTTTTAGTGATGCCTAATTTATATGGAGATATTGTTTCTGATCTGGGGGCAGGTTTAATCGGTGGTCTGGGGCTGGCTCCGGGAATGAATCTTGGTGATGATCTGGCAGTATTTGAAGCAGTTCACGGTAGTGCACCTGATATTGCCGGTCAGAATAAAGCCAATCCAGCGGCTCTGCTTTTCTCAGCAGTTTTAATGCTTAAACATCTGGGAGAAAATGAGGCAGCAGATAGAATTGAAAATGCAGTTTCTACAGTTCTAAATCAGGGAGAGGTTTTAACCGGAGATTTAGGGGGAACTGCTTCAACCGATCAGATTACTGCAGCAATTATTTCCAAACTATAATTAATATCAGACTGAGGTGAATTGAACTTAAGTTAAGATGCCCAGAAGGTTTTGGTTTTTAGAGGGCTGTGTTTTACTGATTTAAGATAAGAGAGGAGAGATTAAGTAATGGAAGCTAAATTGAAAACTTTATTAGATTGTTTAAAAAGATATAAAAAGAAGGCAGTAGAGAGAAAAAATGCTTATGGACTTGATCCCAGACCACTGGAAGCGGAAGAGGTAGAAGCTCTTTTTGCCGGTTTAAAAGTAGAGGGTTTAGAAAATGAAACTTTTGCAATATTTGAGGAAGAGAGACTGGATCAACTTGTTTTAAGATTAATTACAGAAGAGGTAAAAAGGGGTACTTTTCCTGCCTCTCATGCTAAGGCAGAGGGACTGACAGATTTAATTAAGGAAGCAAAAATTAGAGAAGAAGAAAATCCTTATTTGAAATCGGAAGCTGCATTAGAGCTGCTGGCCGAGATGAAGGGTGGGGCAGCTGCATCACGTTTGATAGATTTATTTGCTAAAGAAATCTATCGGGATCAGATTACAGAGATTTTAAAAGAAACTGTACTGGTAACAAAGGCTGATTTTGAAAAATTAGAGGAACTGGCAGCAGAAAATCCTTATTTCAAAAAGAAAATTGATGAGCTGATGCTGAGCTGGGCTTACAGAGATTTTGCTGAAGACTGGAAACTGGAGGATCGGTATCAGGGTTTATCTTTAAGAGTTGGTGACAATATTACAACTGGACATTTAAGTCCTTCCAAAAATGCTAACAGCAGAACCGATCAGCCCCGGCATGCACAATTTGTAATGGATGGTCGTGATGATGAAGAAGATCTCTGGGGTAGATTAGAACAGCTCAAAGATCAGATATCTGAGGAAGAGACCATTTTCTTTACCGCCGGTAAGGCTCTCGGTGAAGGTTCATCTCGTAAGTCTGCTACCTATACCATGCAGCAGCTCCTGGGTGAGCCGGTTGCTGGTGAACCAGAAAAGAAAAAAGGTGGGGTTGTGGCTGCTAAAAGCTTTGCTCCTATCTTTAAAGAATCACTTGTTGCCTCCGGGATCCTGCCCTTAGAAGTCGATACAACAGAGATTGAAGAAGGAGACAGTCTTACAGTTGATTTAAAGGCTAAAAAAATTGTAGTTAATGACCAGCTTGAACTTGAGCTTGAGTTACCAATTGATTATAAAATGAAAAAAATTGCAGCCGGCGGCATGACCTATTTTGATGCCGGTAATCAGCTGCAGAAAATGGCACTGGATTACTGTGAGCAAAATGGAATTAAAACTGGAGAGGTTAAAACTCCAGCTGAGCAGAATGTTATTGAAGAAGATTCCAGACCTCCACAGACGCTGGCTCAGAAAATTGTAGCTCATAACCGCCTTGATGGTAAGGACACAATTCTGCCGGGAGAGACTGCTCAGGTCAAAATGAGAGGTGCTTTTTCTCAGGATACAACCGGACCAATGACCATGGATGAATATCAGTCAATGGCAGGAGAAGATTTTGGAGCTGAATTTGTAGTTCAGTCTTTATGTCACACTGGTGAGTGTCCTTCCAGTGCAGAAAGAGATACCCATAAATTTTTGCATGATTTTGTCACTGAGCGCGGTGGTGTCTGTCTGCAGACCGGAGAAGGAATTATTCATACTATAGGTAACCGTTTTGTCCTGCCGACTGATGTAATTGTTGGTGGGGATTCTCATACCAGAACTCCACGGGGAATTTCTTTTCCAGCAGCCTCGGATATTGTAGCCGGGGTAATGAAATACGGTAAACAGGATTTAACCATGGACGAATCGGTTAAAGTTAAATTTACCGGTCAACCACCGGCAGGTATTACGGCGCGTGATTTAGTTTCTGCTCTGGTTGTTTATGCAGAAAAAACTGTTGGTAAAGATATTTATAATGGAAGAATTATTGAGATGGAAGGTGTAGATTTCTTAACTTCAGATGAACGTTATATTTTAACAAATGCTGCAGCAGAAAGAAGTGCTTCTGCAGGAGTTGTACCTTCTGATCAGGCTACAGTAGAAACTATAAAGGAAAATCTGGAATATTTAAAATCTCGCCCTGATGCAGATTCTTCTCCTTCGGTCAAAAATACTATTCAGGCAGTTGAGGAGTATCTGGAGGATCCTGTCTTATTTGCAGCTGATGAGGATGCAGAATATGCAGCTGAAATTATAATTCCTCTGGCAGAACTTTCCGAACCTCTGGTTGCTAAACCACATCATCCGGATAATGTAGCTCCTTTGAGTGAAGTTGAGGGAGAGCAAATTGATGAGGTTTATATCGGCAGCTGTGTCGGAGGAGACCTAAAAAGTATTCAGGAAGCAGCAGCAGTAATTTCCGGCCATCAGATTCCACAGGGTCTGAATGTGGTAGTTGGACCTGCCTCTCGTGATATTTACGCGGAATTGATTGTAGATGGAACTATGGAAAGTCTTACTAGAGCTGGTGCAACAGTGATTATGCCCGGCTGTGGTTTATGTATGGGAAATAAGCGCCGCATTGGTTCAGGTGCCGCAGCCTTTACTACCACCACCCGTAACTATCAGTCGCGGATTGGTCCATCAGATTCCCGCACCTATCTCGGCAGTGCCCGGGTAGCAGGTTGTGTGGCAGTTTTAGGTCATATTCCAAGTCCGGAGGAGTACTTTAAGTTATATAAATAAATGTGCAGCTACCGTTTACAGGACCAATTATTTCCAAGAATATATAAACTATTTAATAAAATGAACTAAAAACTAATGCATTTGATTTTAGATATAATTTTTAGTATGAATATCTATTAATTTGTAAATCACTTTCTGAAATTAATCTTGTAATTTGAGCCAAAGTTCTATATAATTATATATCGCTGCACCAGAAATATAAGCTGTCTGTTGACTGAAAATTTTATCAGCAGGCGGCTTTCTTTTGTTTTAAATTATAGAATTCTGACAATTGAAGGAGCCTAAAATGAGCTATTTATTAAATGATTTAAATCCAAAACAGAAAATTGCTGCTCAGACTTTAAAAGGGGCAGTTTTAGTTCTTGCCGGGGCCGGAAGTGGAAAGACCAGAACTTTAACCTATAGGACAGCTAATTTGATTGAGAATGGTGTCAATCCCAAAAATATACTGACAGTAACTTTTACCAATAGAGCGGCAGATGATATGAAAGCTAAAATAAGCAAATTAATTGGGTCAGAGATTATAGATGAGATGAATCTGGGTACTTTTCACAGTATCTGTCTTAAAATACTGCGGGAAAATTTGAAAAAGGTCAACCGATCAGAAGGTTGTTTGATTTATGATACTACGGATTCGATTGCGATTGTAGAAGATATTATATTTGATTTTGGTCTGGAGGAGACAGAATATGATCCAAAGATTGTTTTCAATATTATCTCAAAGGCCAAAATGGAACTTGTGCTTCCGATAAACCTGACAGAAGAATATGCTCAGCCAGACAATCAGGGCTCTGAACATTTTTATCAAATTGTGAGCAGAATTTATAAAGAGTATGAGCGGGTGCTGGCAAATAACAACTGTTTTGATTTTAATGATTTAATCAAAAAGACAATAGAACTTCTGGAATCGGATCAGGAAATTTTAAATAAATACCAGAATCAATTTAAGTTTATTCAGGTGGATGAGTATCAGGATGTAAATCACTCTCAGTACCATCTGATTTCTCTGCTGGCAGAACCGCGGAATAATATATTTGTGGTTGGTGATGACTGGCAGGGGATTTATGGTTTTCGAGGAGCTGATATCAGCAATATTCTGGAGTTTGAACATGATTATCCAGAGGCTGAGGTGATTAAACTTGAGCGCAATTACCGCAGCTCAAATAATATTATTTCCGCATCAAATCAGTTGATCAATAATAACAGTCAAAATAAAGTTAAAGAGGCCTGGACTGAGGCAGACGATGGCGCTCCAATCTTTGTGGCCCGGGCAGAAAATCCTCTGGTGGAAGCAAAATATGTCTGTAAACGGATCAATCATTTAGTTGATTTTTATAATTATAAACTAAGTGATATTGCTATTTTATGCCGCAGCCATTTTCAATCAATGCAGCTGCAGAATCAGCTGCCCAGGTTTAGAATTCCCCATCAGCTGGTAGGAGGAGTAAGCTTTTTTGACCGCCAGGAAATTCGCTATTTTGTTAATTATCTTAAACTGCTGGTTAATCCCAATGACAGACTGGCCTTAAAACGGCTGTTTAGAATTGAGGTTCATGGGGTTGGAGAAATTCTACTGAGTGAGATCACTAAATATGCTCGAGAAAATAAGATGAAAATTACTGATGTTTTCGAAAGTCCGACCGTGGTTAAGGGAATTGGCAGCAACAAGGCTGCAAATATTATTGAATTTCAGCGGCGGGTAATTGACAGCATTTTTGATCTGCGAGAAGAAAAGCTGCCAATGCATAAGAAGGCAGTGGAGCTTTATGAAAGGGTTGACTTTGATCAGAATGTGCTGGCAGAACTTGATGATCCTGATGGTAGAAAAAAATATATGAATATGTTTTTGGAGGACATGACCGACTTCCAGAAAAACAACCCCGGGCGTGGACTTTATGATTATCTGCTGATTAATAAACTGATTGCAGATAAGGATATTACTGAAGACACTCAGGAAAAGGTAAAGGTAATGACAGCTCATTCAGCTAAAGGACTGGAGTTCCCGGTAGTTTTTATTATTGGAGCCGAAGAAGAGGTTTTTCCACATCTAAAAAGCATGGAAGAAAAAGCAGCAGGGCTGAACCCCTATGCAGTTGAAGAAGAGCGGCGTTTATTTTATGTGGCAATGACCCGGGCAGAAAAATTACTGTTTATTTCCTTTGCTAACCGTAAGGTTTCTGGAGATCAGGGCCAGTATAAACAGATTATCCCCTCCAGATTTTTATCTGAACTGCCGAAACAGCGGCTTGATTTTACCAGTGTGGAAGCTAAAAAGGGTGGATCCGGGATTCAGATGCGAAAAAATGTAGAAGTGATTTAAGTTTATGTGATTCAATTCACTTGTACCAGGTACAAAAAGGCCTTTTTGTACCTGGTACCTATATGTTGGTACCTATATGCTAAAAAAATCCTTGACATAACTAAAATTGAGTGATAAACTTTTATATAACTTAAAACGAAAATAAAAATCATCAAGAGCGGTGGAGGGACTGGCCCTTTGATACCCGGCAACCTACTTAAACTTTAGTAAGGTGCTAATTCCAGCATTCCAGAAGGGAATGATAGATGAGAGGCAATTAAATCCTCTCGGGAGGATTTTTTTCATTTCTAACTGCTCTTGATATTTGGAGCAGTTTTATTATTTTTTAGAGGGTGATGAGTATTGATTAAAATTGAAAATTTAACTAAGCACTATCATGCAGCCCAGGGAAGAGTTGAAGCAATTAATGGACTTAACCTGGAAGTTGATGATGGTGAGATATTTGGAATGATTGGACCCAGTGGAGCCGGTAAAAGTACCCTGATTCGAATGCTTAATTTACTGGAAAAACCCACTTCGGGGATCATAAATATTAATGGGACAGACTTAACAGAACTCAGTTCTCAAAATTTGAGAGCAGCCAGACAGAAGATAGGTATGATTTTTCAGCATTTTAATTTGCTATCTTCCCGGACGGTTCTGGGTAATGTATCATTTCCGCTGGAGATTGCGGGAGTGGGTAAAGAGAAGAGGAGAAAAAAGGCGAAAGAATTAATTGAGCTTGTAGGCCTATCGGATCGTGCAGATCACTATCCGGCACAGCTTTCTGGAGGACAGAAACAGAGGGTAGGTATCGCCAGAGCTCTGGCAAATGAGCCAGATTTACTTTTATCTGATGAAGCAACTTCTTCTCTGGACCCGGAGAGCACAAAATCGGTACTTGAACTTTTAGGTAAAATTAGAGATGAGATGAATCTAACAATTATCTTAATTACTCATGAGATGGGAGTAATTAAAGATATCTGTGATCGAGTTGCTGTTTTGGAGGCCGGGCAGATAATTGAAGAAGGTTCAATTATTGATATTTTTTCAAAACCTCAAAAATCATTAACCAAAAAGTTTATCAGTTCAGTCATTGATTTTGAGCTGCCGGAGCGGATACTTAAATATGTTAAGGCAGAAAGACCGGGAGAATTAATTAGAATCTCTTTTGTTGGAGAAAAAACTCATGATCCCTATATTTCTGATCTGGTAAAACATTATTCAGTTGATGCAAACATTTTATATGGAAATATTGATGAGATTCAGGGAGTGCCTTTTGGCACCCTGGTTTTAGATCTGGAAGGACAGCTAACTAATATTGAAGAAAGTATTTCCTATCTAAAAAGCCAGGGTTTGAGAGTTGAGGTGTTAGATAATGTTTGATTTAATTACAGAATTAGCCCGCTACAATGATCTAATGATCAGCGGTTCTTTAGAAACTTTATATATGGTAGCAATGGCATTATTTTTTGCGATTGTAGGAGGAATTCCACTCGGAGTTTTAACTACTATTACTCGACCGGGTCATATTTTGCCCAATAAGCCGCTAAATTTTATTCTGGATGGAATAATTAACATTGGGCGATCAATCCCCTTTATTATTTTAATGGTTGCAGTTATTCCTTTTACTCGGATGATTGTGGGCACATCTATTGGAACCAATGCTGCAGTTGTTCCCCTTTCGCTGGCAGCTATTCCCTTTATGGGAAGAGTTACAGATAATGCTATTTTAGAAATTGATCAGGGTGTGGTAGAATCAGCTCAGTCCATGGGAGCCAGTCCTTTACAGATTGTGTTTAAGGTATTATTACCAGAATCACTGCCGGCAATTATTCTCGGCCTGACCCTGACAGCCATTAGTTTAGTCAGTTATTCAGCGATGGCAGGAGCGATTGGTGGAGGTGGCCTCGGCGATATTGCAATCCGCTATGGATATCAACGGTTTCAGCTGGCTGTTATGCTGGAGACTATAGTTATCCTGGTGATTATGGTTCAGCTGATTCAATATGCAGGAAATCAGATAGCTTCATTTTTTGATCACAAAGCTTAGCTGGTTAAGTATTTACTATTTTTAAACTAAT
>Ga0182234_10150_pt1 | contig 26031 bp, 30 predicted proteins | sample hydfratesGB_TM_A_FD_145595 | JGI IMG/M metagenome (GOLD analysis project Ga0182234, IMG submission 145595) | Subsurface microbial communities from deep shales in Ohio, USA - hydraulic fracturing test GB_TM_A | ecosystem: Environmental > Aquatic > Deep subsurface > Shale gas/oil reservoir >...
TTTGTGAGTTATTTGATATAATATTCATGGCGGTTTATTCCTTTCATATTTGTTGTAGGTAACAAATATTATATCAAAAGAAGGAATAAGTCGCCAATTTTTTATCTAATTTTTTTGTAAAGTGGTGGTAATTATTTTAAAGCTTTTATTTGTTAGTTTTAGCATCTGATCACTCCACTTATTATTTAACAAAAGCCTCAAATATTTGAGGCTTTTATTCGCTTTTAGCAAAATCTTGCTTTAAAAGTTTATTTACAACAGAATTAAAAGTTTATTTTATTATTAAATCACCTTCGCTAAAATAGCTACATAGTTCTCACCATATTTCTTAGCACATTTTGGACAGGTTGTATACCACATATACCAGTCTTCTATAGTATATCCTCTGTTAGTTACATATTTTTCAAAATCATCACACCATTTTTTAGTTTCCTTATAATCACCTTCATATACCTTACAGAGAAACTGACCGCTTAAAGAAACATTTTTCATACCTGGTATTTTTCTATTAACTGCAAGATATACATTCATATTCCATCTAGAAGTATGATCAGAAAGACACATATTATCTTCTATTTCTGCTCCAGCCTCACTAATCTTCTGGTCCAGTTTTTTCATCACAGAGCCAAAGCGGATTGGCATATGGAAAGCAGTATAAACTTTATCCTTAACAAAATTCTTATCTTCCCATTCAAAAAGTTTTCCATCCCATTTTTCATAATCAAAGCGCGGGCAGCATACCTCTTCTTCAACAATATTTTTCTTCATTACAATCCTCTCCTTAATGACTTAAGACAATAAAAATTAATTTAACTTAACTTAAATATAATCCACGCTCAACTAAAGAAAAGATTTCGAAAATATCGTTTTTATTTCTAAGTAAATTATATCGCAAATTTCAGAAAAATGCATAATTATTTTTATGTTATTATTGATTTGTTTTTTGACATTTTTTTAAAAAAGAATTTATATTATCGTAATTCTGCTCCCAGTTAGCATGAGGTGTTTTAATTAAAATCTTATTTAAATTTAATTTTGAAAATATTTTCAGTTCAAGTTCTGCTAAATTTTGATAAAACTCTATTAGTCCCTGATAGCCATATAAATTATTTTTCTGACCATAACTTTGATTTGTTACATAATCAATAACAAAATCAAGCCATTTTTTCGAACGCTCTTTTTTTATTCTGGCAAACTGTTCTTTTATATTTTTCGGTTCAAGTAAGATTAATAGAGGATTAAGCTTTGATATAGTAGCTTCTAACTTTTTAATATGATTAATAATATAATTTTTGGAAGAATTATGATAAGCCATCATTGTTGTCAAAGGATTTTGGAGGAAACAGCATTCGAATATATATATATTATCTTCAGCTGCAGCTTTATTAGAAAATTTTCTCCATTTAGCTTCAAGTAAACGGCTGTGTTTTTTGATAGGAAGATTATACACATCATATTTGACTATCTGATTTAGTATTTCAAAATTTAAATTTATTTTTTTATTATGATAAAGCTTGCCGTATTCTATTAAGTAAGAGTCTTCTCTTTTTATTGTATAATTAGCCAGCAGCTCGTTATCAATTTTAAGTTTAGACTGGATTTTGTTGTACATTTTTTTACTTATACAGGATGTACTCTCATAATCAGCAGGATGATCTAAATTACCTTCTTTAAAAATCTTATTAGACATATTATTTTGATCAAGATAATTTTTTATATAACTTGCTGTAGTTGTCTTACCTGAACCAGGTATACCTTCAATTAATATTAATTTTGTATTCATTTAAGCCACCTCTAAAAAAGTTTAAAGATTAAATCATAATTTTTGAATTTGCCGCATAAAATAATTAAATTAAATAGTTAAAATAACATTACCAGTTTTTTGCCCGCTTGCAACATAATTGTAAGCTTCAACGATTTTTTCTAAGGGATATCTTTTATCATAACCGCTTTAAATTTATCTTCTTTTATTAATTTATTGATGAAAATTATACTTTCTTTTATATTTGTAGGAACAGGGAAAATAACTTTTCTACTGGAATAAATATGTGTTATTAGTGCCAGCAAAAGGTTTTGACCTAAATAACCTAATTCTGAAGATACATAAACCCCTTCCTTCGGCTTTGGAATCTCTAGTTCTTTAATTTTTAAAATATTCGGAGGCCCATATTTTTTTCTAAAAGCAGCTTTCATTTTTGGGGATTCCATTTTTCTTCACCCTCTTTAAAATTTTTAGAAATCAAAAATCCATAAATTATTACCATCATAGTTATTAAAGCAGGATACAGAAAAGAAATTTGATCACCTGCAGTAAAAAAATTAAATGTCCCATGCCACAGTATCGCTGGCCATAAGCTAAATGCTGCTTTATAGGTAAGCCAGGCTAAAATTAAAGCTCCAAAAAGCAGTCCAATAAACCATCCTGCTAACCCTCCTAATCCCATACACTTAAAATCTTGATCATATAAAAATAATGGCAGATGCCAGAAAACCCAGATAAAAGCTGTGTAGATAGCAGCAGATTTGGGTTTATATATTTTCATAAGTTCAGGAAATAGAAAACCTCTCCATCCACTTTCTTCTCCAATTCCAAAAAATAGAATCCAGATCAGCCAGATTAAAAATTTATTTTCAAATGGAATTTTAGAATTAGTTCCAATTAAATTAAAATCAGACCACTGTCCTGAGATCATTCCAACAATTAAAAAAGCAATAATAAAAAATATAAACGGTAGAAATAGGCCTACTAAAATCCATCTTAAAGCTGATAATTTAAAAAATCTGCTTTTAAAATAGTTTTTAAGCCCCCTTTTTTTATAATAAATAGAAGTGCTGATTGTTGCTCCCAATAAGGGGCCTAATCCTCCCATAAAATGCAGTAAATTTGAAGATTTCCAGTTGACATTAAAATAATTACCTAATAAATTTGGCAGCCAGATCAACCAGGAAATCAGATAGCTTAATAGAATAAAGGTAATTATTTTTTTATGTTTGGAATAAGAAAATTTAAATAACATAATTTTATTCTCCTGACTGCCTAAAAGACTAAGATTTTATTAGTAATTGTTTTTATGAAATAAATTATATAGTCCACTGATTATGGATAATTCCCCTTAACATCCATTTGCTTTTATATTTTTCAAAGACCAGACTTAAACTTTTCCAGTTCATTCCATCATATTTTGTCTTAGTGTCGGAGAAATAGTATTCAACAATAATTGGGTTTTCATAGACTTCAAACTGATTTTTAATCATATTACTACTGCTTAATACCTCATTATATCCTATTTTATCGGCATTGATAAAATTATCAGTATAAATAAATTGATGATAATATTCTTTAGGAGATAATCTTATCTCTTTCCCACTACCATCATAGTGGCCCCAGAGGTATATTTTATCATTATTGAAAAAATTATTTACCTGCTTTTTAGTAAAAACTACATCTTTTTCTATCCTGACATAGGTATAGGGCGAAAATCTTACTCCCTTTTCTGGATGTATATAATTAGAAAGTTTATTGAAATTTCTGCAGGCAATTGCTTTAATTACTTTTTGAGCCTTTTCTTTAATTATTTGTTCAGCAATTTTTGGTTTAATAATTCCCTGCTGATTTAAGCAGTGCTTATTTTTGTAATTTACTGCTGTGGAATTAGTTTCTGCCTCTTCAGCTGCAACAGCAGGTAATAAAAGTGTAAAAATAAAAATTAATCCAGTTGTAATTATACCTGTAAAAACTAAAATTTGCTTTCTTACAATATCAAACCTAATATTTTTCATTGATTTTATTCTCCTTTCAGTTATTTTTTAAAGTTAAGGAGTTTTTTTGTGCTTAAAAATTTCAACTTTAATATCAAAGCCTTTTCTAATGGCTTCCTGGGCCAGAACCAAATTGGATCTGTATCATCATTAATTAAGTTTATTAATAATATAATTCTTTATTTATTATTTATTTCATCATAAATATTATCTAACATTCGATTTAGCAACTTTCTAATAATAACATTTTCTTTCTCAGTAAAATCAGCAGATAATATTTTGGTAGTATCTTTTAATATATTTTTTATTTCTTTTTTTATACTTTCTCCTTTTTCAGTAACATATAAATTTTTTATACGTCTATCTTCTTCATTTTTTCTTTTTTCCACATACTCTTCTTTTACTAAACCATCCAAAAGTTTTGAAATAGTAACTTTATCTGATTTAGATATATCAGTTAACTCTTCTTGATTAATACCTTCATTATTATATAAAATTTTTAAAATGTGTACTTGATGTATATTTAAATTTAACTTATTTGCTCTTTTATTAATATAATAATTTATATATTTCGAAATTGTTGTAATATATTTTCCTAATGATTCTGTCATTAAAATTCCTCCTTATGTCATATACTAATTTTAGCACAAAGAAATAATAGTTTCAATTTTATACTAAATAGTTGAAAATAGAAACTATAAGTGTTATAATAATAGTTGAAAAATGAAACTAATCAAAAGGGATGATTATATTGAAAAGAATATCAGAAGCTAAATTAACAGAAGGAAAAATAGCAACTCAATTAATAAAATTAACTTTACCTATGATAATTGGTATGTTGGGTATGGTAATTTTTAATTTAACAGATACTTACTTTGTAGGTCAATTAGGTGCTGATCAACTTGCAGCTCTTTCTTTTACTTTTCCTGTAGTTCTTATTATTAATAGTTTTACTAAAGGAATTGGAATAGGAGCAACCTCTATTATTTCAAAATATATCGGAGGTAAAGAACATCAAAAAGTAAAAAGAACTGCTACTGATAGTTTGCTTCTTGGTCTAATAATAACTTCTATATTTGTTATAATCGGTTTATTGACTATCAAACCTCTTTTTTCAATATTAGGAGCTGAAGGTCTAATATTAGATTATATTCAAGAATATATGTCTATCTGGTATTTTGGATCTTTTATGATTGTTATACCAATGATAGGAAATAATATTATCAGATCTTTAGGAGACACAAAGGTGCCTGGTTTAATTATGGGAATTAGTGCAGTAGTAAATATTATGCTAGATCCTATTTTAATTTTTGGTTATGGACCATTTCCTGCACTTGGTATTAAAGGTGCTGCTATTGCAACCGTATTTGCAAGAACTATAACAGCTATAACCGCTATTGGTGTATTACATTTTAGAGAAAATATAATTTCTTTTTCTAAATTAAAGTTTAAGCAAACATTTGAATCATGGAAAGGGATACTTCATATAGGAATACCAAATTCTTTAATACAGATGGCTTTACCACTTAGTTCTGCTATCATAACAAGATTACTAGCTTCCTATGGACCAAATGTGGTAGCTGGTTTTGGAGTGGCAACAAAAATAGAATTTTTTGCAATGTCTTTCATTATGGCATTAAATTCAGTAATGGGGCCTTTTATTGGACAAAATTTAGGTTCAAAATTATTTGGGCGAGTTAATAAAGGATTGAAGTTTGGAGAGATCTTCTCATTATCAACCGGTATTATTATTGCAATAATATTATCTATTTCTGCTGATCCCATAGCAAGAATTTTTAACAGTAATCCAGAAGTTGTTAAAACTGTAGTTCTATATATTTTAGTTGTATCTTTCACTTATGGTTTTCAGGGAATTTTAAAAATTGATTCTACAATTTTAAATATACTAAATAAACCAATACATGCCGCTTCCTTAATATTCATTCAAACTTTTTTGTTGTATATTCCTCTGGCTATATTAGGATCTAAATTTATAGGTATTGCTGGAATATTTGGAGCATTATCTATATCATACTTGCTGTCAGGAATTTTAGCACATGTAGAAGTAAAAAAATATATAACCAAATACAAATCAAATGTAATTGAACAAAATGATGTTGCCTAACGTTTCGCAGATTTAGGAAGTCCATCAGACTCAGATAAATTGTATCTTAGTCTGTTTTAAAACTAGAACCTAGCAGATTATTTTTAACTTCATGATGCATTTTAAGCTCAAAGTTTTTTTCTTTTGACTATAATCTCTTCAATAGAGACCTCTTCTAACAGCAGTACAAATCCTATTATCTTCATTGTAATTCTCCAACTAAACTTTAATAAGAGATTTTTCATATTTAAGCATCAATAAAAATTTGACTCCAACTTTGCAAGTGTTTCACATAACGTTACATGTTATCTGACATACTTAACTCTTTTTAATTATAAAAATTCATTCGAATATTTTTTAATTAAAAAAGTTAAATGATTTAAAATATTGGTAGATATTATTGTTAAGATTATACCAACAAATGACATTAATAATGCTGTAAATAAATTATTAATTTGATAGTTTCCAAAACTAATATATGAAAACTGATATGTCAGTGGTGCTGATAAGAAGACTAAACTGACACTTAATAAACTAATAGTAATTGTAAAAGAAAATATTCCTAATGGAAATCTTAAAAAAAGATATATTATACCTTTCCATGTAACACTATTTGATAATTGTTTTTTAACTTTTTGAAATATATTAACTTCTTCGTATTCATAAATTGCTAAAGGATTAATATTTGTATTTAATAAATTATTTAATATACTTATTTCAAAATTTACTAAAATCCTGCTTAAAATCAAAATAATAAAAAGGATTGGTATGCCAACCAATATAACTATTAATCCAAATCCCAAAGTTAAACCCGTCATCAAAAAAACAAAATAAAAAATTCCTAATGGAAAAGATAATAATAAATACAAGATGTTTTTATAGGTCTGTTTTTCCATCAAAACTTTAAAATAACTATTAATGCGAAACATAAGATCACCTCATTACTGGAATTTGCACTCGTGCCTGTTTACGCAGGAACTGGCGAAAAGCTTGCTTTTCCGTATCCGTTATTGGTTAGCCTGCAAGCTTTATGACAGAAGGAATGACATCAATCCCATGTTATATACTGTATGCTGTCAAGCATGCAGATTGGAAGATCCCAGGAGAGACTCGATCTGTCCTGCGTTTTTAACTTTTTATTAATTCTCTATTATCTGTTACCTTAATAATTCTTTAATAATATTTTTCATAAACTTAAGACCTTTTCTCATATAAGACTTATCATTAAAATTCCCAATTAAATAAGTATCTAACAAAATCAAGTTTCATGCATATGTATTTCTAACTTATCTGAATGTACTAATAAATAAGCATTCTCAACTTTCGAATCTTTACGAACTTTGTTTCTAAACACGTCTTCAATTATTTTTTTCTTTTCTTTTTTAAATTTTTTCGGCTCCTTTCAAACGATGACCAAACAATTTTTACTCTTTTAATTTCTTTAACTCTTCTTTTAATTCCTCCACTTCTTTTTTGAGTGAATTTACCTGGCCAATAGCTGACATAGCAAAAACAAAGGCTACAGGAGCTAGTAGTCCTACAAATTCCATTTTGCACCCCCTTTTTATATTATTAAACATTATCTCATTCCGAGTTCCACTATATTTGATCACAACTTAATGCAAATATTATTTCAGCAATCTTCTTTAAAAACAAATTTATTAAATAATCAATTCAAATTAATTTATTATTAATATACTTCATGTAAAAGAAAAAAAACCCTGCTTTTACGTTAAACTTATTTTATCAATAAAATAAGTTTAATCTATCAGCCTTGACGAATAAATTTATTGATATTTAATTATTCCTGGTCTATTATCTCTTTATATGCTTTAATTGCTATCAGTATTCCAAATAAAGCAAATGCTAATAGAGCTAATACTTCTTTTAATAAATTAAATGTGAAAATTGAATCAGTTAAAACCATCATTTCTCTTAATCCAGCGATTAAATAGGTCATTGGATTTAAATTTACTACTATCTTAAAAAATAATGGTAATTTTTCTGAAGAATAAAGAGCATTACTGAAAAATAAAAGCGGCATTTGAAACATAAAAATCACCATATGATATGCTCCATTATTTGGTGCTTTTGAAGCGAAATATAATGCAATCCCTGAAAACCCAAATCCAAATAATATTATCAGCAAAAGTGAAACTAAAATATTTGCAGGAGCTAAACTAATTTTAGCACCTAATAAAATTCCTACTATTAATATAATTGCCCCTTGAATTAAGGCTTTAGAAAGTACTGTTAATACATTTGCTGCTAAAGGGGCAAATCTAGATATTGGAGCAACCATATAAGATTTAACAATACCATTCATTCTTTCATTTAACCAGCTTGTTCCTCCATTAATGCTTGCAGATAAGAGAGTAAATCCTATCATCCCTGGAAGTACGAAGGTCAAATAATCAAAGCCTTTATTTGTATTTTGAAAAAAGCTGGACATTCCCACTGAAAATAACAACAACCAGAGCATTGGTTGAATCAGTGAACCTATGCTTTCCATTCTATTTCTAAAATACTTTTTCATATTTTTCTTCCAAATTATTATAATAGTTTTCAATTTAATAGTCCTCGCTTTCCGATTCTGTTAAGGATAAAAATATATTTTCTAAACTGTCGTACCTGGATTCATCTATTTTTTTATATTTTTTTCTTAAAATTTTAGGAGAACCATTTTCAATAATCATTCCATTATTTATAATTGCAATCTCGTCTGCATTTTTTTCAATTTCTTCAAGATAGTGTGAAGTTACAAATATTGTTGTCCCATCTTCCTTTAATTTTCTGATAAATGACCATATTTCATTACGGCTTTTAGGATCTAAACCTAAGGTAGGTTCATCCAGAAAAAGAATTTTAGGTTCTGTCATTATCCCTTTCAAAATTTCGAGTTTTCTAAGCATTCCTCCAGAGTATTTTTCAATTTTTTTATCAACAAATTCTTTTAAGTCAACTAATTTTAATAATTCTTCTATTTTTATTTTGATTTGATTACTACTCATCCCATATAATAAAGCATGGTTTTTTAGTATTTCATATCCAGTTAAATTACTTTCCTTGATATTTTCCTGAAATGTAACACCAATCCTGCTTCTTATTTTATCTGCCTTAGTATCAAGATCTAATCCATCCAAATATACTTTTCCTTTAGTTTTTGATAGTAAGGTAATTATAATTGATATCAAAGTACTTTTCCCAGCACCATTTGGACCCAGCAGTCCAAATACTATTCCCTCCTTAACCTCTAAATTAATACCTTTTAGTGCCTCTGTCCCATCTTTATAAACTTTTTTAAGATCTTGAATTTGTAAAATACTATTCATTACTAAACTCCTTTCTTAAACTTTATCTATATTTTTATCTATCAAATCTTCTACTTTGTAAGCCAGTTATCTATTATTTTGATGAATTCTTTTGGTCTTTCCTCATGAGGTAAATATCCACAATTTTCTACTATTTTTAATGATCCATTAGCTAATAATTTAGCAAGTCTTGCACTTTGTTCTGTGGGAACAATTTTATCCTTATCTCCACTAATCACTAAAGATCTTTGGCTAATCTCTGTAAGATTATTTTTTGTATTACTATTACTTGTCCCCCAAGCTTTTAGGTACTCCCAAAAAGCCAAATCCCAGTTATTAACTTTTGTCGCTAGCTTATTTAATTCCAACCTTTTAGCTGTTAACTTTGTTTTATCGTAATAGCTTCTTTTATAGAAATTATCTCCTTTTGCTAAAAATCTAGCAAAAATTGGACCTAAGCTTTCCATCTGTGGTGAATTAATTAGCCATTCTGGTGCAGATTCATTAACAAATATGGCAGCATCAACAAAAACAATCTCTTCAATCTTTTCTGGGAAGCTTAAAGCAGCCTCTGCTGCAATAACCCCACCAAAGGAACTTCCAATTAAAGTTGCAGAATCAATCTTCAGTGTATCCATAAATGCTTTCAGTTGGATAACAGCAGAATCGATAGTATAAGGATTTCTCCCAGACCAATCATTTTCAAGTAGCTTTTCACTTAGGCCGTATGGTATTTGATCATATGCATATACATTACCCTTTGCAGATAGATAATCAGTTACTTCATTCCAAGTGTTTAAATTATATAAAGATCCGTGAAGTAATATAAAATTTCTATCTGTATTTTCTTTTGCAGGCTGATAAACATAATATGTATCAATCCCATCAGTTCCTTCAAATGGAATATTAACAAATGATCCATTTTTCTGTGCTAAATCCTCTGCTTTCAACCCCTGTTCTCCTTCAATTTGAATAAATAATGGCACAGTCAAAATTGCTAATATAATTACAGCAGCGACAAGAATGGTCAATTTTAGCCTCTTTACATTTTTTCTTTTCATTATTATCAACTCTTTTCATATGATAATAACATTATAAAGTATGACCTAAGGGCGAAGTCAAGGTTATTATTTAAATATCAATTTTTATATATATTGTTCTACTTATAATTTTGTGTTATAATTTTTTAAACATACTTTCTATTTTTGCTTTTAAACTTATTAAAATTAATAATAGAAATTGAAAGTTGATAATTTTTAAATGTTTTTAGATAATAATATTTTAGAAAGGAAATTTTTATGGAATATACTTCAAAAGTTTTTGCCTCTATGGGAAATGTAACTAAAAAAACTTTAAGGCATTATAACAAATTAGGACTTCTTAGTCCTTCCAGAATAGCAGAGAATGGATATTGGTATTATAATGACGAGGATTTAAAAAAGCTGCAGCTTATTAAAAATTTTCAGATATTAGGATTTAAGCTCAAAGAAATAAAAAAATATATCGAAAATGATTTTGAAATACCCAGAACGATAATAAGTAAAAAGAAAAGATATGTAGATGAACAGATTATAGAGCTTGAATTAGCAAAAAAGCTGCTGCTAAAAATAGAAAAGAAAAAAGATTTGAAAGTTATTGACGCATTGGCAGAAAGTGTTGAGGAAGAACATGTGGAATGGTTGGAAGAAAATTTAAATAAAGATCAATATAAATTAGTTCAAAAAATGTTATCTAGTGATAGCGCATTAAATGAACATGAAAAAATGATTATGCATCTGAAAAAATTTAAAAAGGCATATCGCCAATCAGCAAAAGAAGAAATGGAAAACGCAATTAGTTCAGTAAAAAAAATATTTTATAACCATCAGCTTGAAGAAAAAACAATAAGGTTATTAATTGACTTTTTCTTAAAAGCAAATTTACAAGGACCTTTGTCAACAAGAATACTCTCTGTTAAGGAAGTAGTCAAGTTTATGGAGATGTTATAGTATTATACATTCAAAAAGATGAGCCTGGTGTAATCTATCAAATTAATCTATTAGTAGAAAATGATAAATATCTTGCATAATAATTTAGAATTAGAACTTCCTTTTCCTAAATTAATCTGATAAAATATTGTCAGAATATTTAGGATGTGATCAAATTCAAATCATTCATGACTTCAAAAAAAGAATTAAAAAGTATTCCAAACTGGTTAAAAAGAATAGAATATACATTAATTCTTTTTCGTAACCTTTTGGATCGGCAAGAAATCCTTTACCTGCAGTTAATTAGAAGTTTTAAAATTATGATATTTCTTGATTTATAAATAATACAAATAGTATAATATTAATAGGTGATGAAAATGGAAATTAAAAAGTGGTTAAAAGCATTTTTAAGAACAAAACAAAAATATCATCAAGCTTTTAAAAAAATAGCTAGTTTTGATGGGAATACTGAAAATTTACATGGCATTTTTGAAGATAATCAAGTCCCAGATAAAAAAGAGGTTAGAAAATATTTAAGGAAAAAGTTGTTAGTTGAAATTGAAAAAGAAAATGATAAGAGAAATGACTCTGAAGAAATATTAGATCCTGTTAAATTAGTTAGAAAAGATCGGGATAGTGATAGATTATATCAGTTAATTAATAATGAGAAAAAAGAAGAACTTTCGGAACTATATCGAGAACTGGAGAAAGCTGAAAAAGAAAGTGAAAATAATTATAATGGTACCCCTCATGATAAACTGATCCAAAGGATTAGAAAAGAGCTTGAGGAATAATCCTAGTAATTTTGCAGTTTATTAAATTATTATTTTAATTATACATCAATTTTATTTGAAATAAACAGACTTAACTCTCTAAAATGAGGTGAAACAAAATGAAGTTTATAGATCATAAGGATCTTATAAATGAACTTTTTAAATCTGAAGAAGTTAATATAGAATATGAAAAAATGAATCTTATTTATGAAATAAAGAAACAAATAATTAGGTGTAGAATTGAAAATAATTTAACTCAAAAAAATTAGCAGATAGTTTTATCTATCAAATTAATCCATTATTTCTTTTTCGCTTACTGCATCTTTAAGATCAAAGTTTTCTTTTCTTTTAGCTATAATCTCTTCAATATGGGCATCTTCTAATTGGTCTTCCAGAAATTCGATTTTTTCCAGTAACATTTCATATTCTTCAATATCCATCATAATACCTTCTATATCATTATTTCTGATAATAAATAGCGGGGACTCTTTTGTTTTATCTAACATCTTACTAAAATTACGAACAATTTCAGAAGATGAGACCATATGATCTCTATCAATTTTTAAAGTAACCATTATCTGCACCTCCATAAATTTAAAATATTTCATAAATGATTATCTTAATTAAATTATACATTAAATCTTATGTAAAATAAATTGTAATATTTTTAGTTTTAATTTATAGAAGTGTTTTAATTTAGAATTTAATTATTTTTTTAAAGAATTTTTTTAAACCAGCTCTTTCGTATAACGTTCCTGGGATTTACGCTCGTGCCTGTTTCCGTCAGGAACTGGCGTAAAGCTTGCTTTTCCATATCCGTTATTGGTTAAATTGCATGCTTTATGACAGAAGGCATAACGCCAATCCCATGTTATGTGATCGTTTGCTTCTTTTGATCTTCTCTTAATATAATTACTAATTCTCTTTAATTTAACTGCTTGCTTTTTTAGTAATACAAATGTTATAATATAATTGAGGTGAATGACTATGAAAACTATAAAATTAAGAAAAGTTGGTAACAGTTATGGCTTTACAATTCCTAAAGAACTTAAAGAAAAATATAATCTTAAAGAAGGAGAAGAACTTCATGTTATTGAAACTGAAGATGGATTTAAGTTAACTCCTTTTGATCCTGAATTTGAAGAATGGGCTAAAGCTTTTGATCGAACTAATCAAAAATATAAAGATGCTCTTAAGGAATTAGCTAAATGAATGATATTAAATTTCTTCCAAAAGATATCATTCTTTACTATCATCAAAGACTAATTAAAATTTATGGAGGTAGCTTTGGTATTAGAGATGAAAGTTTATTAGATTCAGCTCTTGAACAACCTAAAGTAACTTTTCACGGTAAATATTTGCATAATTCATTATTTGAAATTGCTGCAGCTTACGGGTATCATCTTTGCAATAATCATCCTTTTGTTGATGGAAATAAGAGAATTGGATTAACTGCTATGAATATGTTTCTCATTAGGAATAATTTAGAAATTACTGTTCCCCAAAAAGAAATCTATAAATTGATGATTAAAGTATCTTCTGGTCAGTTATCAAAAAAAGAACTAACTTTATGGCTTAAAAATAACACAAAATCTATAAATTGATAAACCTTCTGAATTAATATATCAGGAGGTTTTTTGTTTCGTAATCTACTAATCGGCAAATGTCAGATAACGTACCAGGGGTTTAAGAAGTTCCTGAATTTTAGGGCGACGCCCTTAATGAAGGAATTCGGACGCAACAACAGTGGAGTCTTAAACCCCATGTTAGGTGAAGTAGCATGCTCTTGTTTTACTTCACTCTTTTATATTTTTTATCATTAACTTCTTCTTTTAAAATAAATGCTTCTTCCAGATCAACTTCATAAACATTCGCTAAAGCCAGCACATAATAAAAAACATCATATAATTCTTCTTCAATTGTACCTTTTATTTCAGAATTTATCATTCTTTTTTCTTTCCTTAATACTTCTGATAATTCTCCAACTTCCTCTACTAGCTTTAAAAAATATGCATGTTTTAAATTTGGTTTGAAATCTTTTTCCTTTATGTACTTCTGCAAGTATGATAATGTTAATTTCTCTTCCAAAGTGTTCAACCCCTAACCCCTATTTAATATCTTTTATAACCCTATTTCTTGTTTTAACCACTAGCATTGCATAAAAATATTTAAGAAAAGTCAAGTTCTATTTTCAGCGAGAATACTTGCTTAAAATAGAAAAACTCCTTATAATTGGGATTAGGATAGTCTTTGTCCAAATCCCAATAAATAAGGAGCAATCACTATGGACAAAGATATCACAGAAACCACATTTAATCAACTACTTGTTGCAATAAATTTTAATTTATTTTCAAAAATTGTTACTGAACTTGAACTGGATAAATACACTAAAAAACTTACAACAAAAAGATTATTCTTGATTTTACTCTATGGTTAGCTTGAATCTGTCAGCTCTCTCGACAGTTTAAGTATTGATGTCAGCAATAAATCTGATCTTAAAAAAGAAACTGGTCTGGATTCTATCAGTGCTTCACAGCTTTCAAGAAAATTGAGAGATATTCCACCAGTAATCTTTGAAAAAATATTTGATCAGATTAAACTTCAGGCTTTAGCCAAAAGAGGTTCTAATTTCTACAAAAACAATCTTGGGCAGCTAAATATCATTGATGCATCAACTGTATCTATGGCTTTAAGCAATTATCCCTGGGCTGATTTTAGATCAACCAAAGCAGGAATTAAAATACATACCCGTATCATTTATGATGGAGATATTATGCCTGATAAAGTTGAAATCACAACTGTTAAGGGTGCAGATAAAACCAAGATGGATAATTTAATTGTCCAGGATACAGATACTTTCCATGTCTTTGATAGAGCCTATGTTGACTATCAAAAGTTTGATGATTATTGTGATGCTAATATTTGCTTTTTATCAAGGCTTAAGAGTAATGCTAAGATTAAATTTCTGAAATCTGAAACTATAATTATTGATGGTCAGGAAGTTAAAGATTCAACTGTTCTCTTAGGTGACAAAAAACAGGACAAACAGATGGATAACATCTTAAGAATCTTAGAAATACCTGACAGAGAGAATCCTGGCAGTACAGTTAAATTAATTACAAACGACTTTAAACATTCTGCTGTATTAATCAGCAGATACTACAGAGATCGCTGGCAGATAGAGATTTTCTTTAAGTGGATCAAGCAGCATCTGCATGTTAAAGTCTTTTATGGACACAGTGAAAATGCTGTTAAATCACAGATATTTACTGCTTTAATCAGCTTTGTATTGCTAACTCTTTTAAAAAGAGAAGCCAATACAGATAAGAGCTTATTTAAAGTACTGAAGTATTTTAGAGCCTGTAAGTTTGAAAGTCTAAAAGCTTTTATCAGAAAGATAAATCGACCACCATCACGCACTTCTAAAGGTCGAAGAGTGATAGATTACGAAAAAATCTATCAGCTAACCGAAAGGCAGGTGATGGCAGGAGAAACAGAGTTTTTATATTCAACAGAATTAAATCCAGTGATTCTGTAAAAAGAATAAATATATTATGGTAAAATGTGGATGAAGACTATCTATTAGTACTCCATTATCTCTTTTTCTTAAAAATGGATAAGGTTGTGACTGAATATTCTGTAGATAGTATACTTTATCTATAACTTAAATTTGACAATGCTTAAATATTTTTATGCAATGCTAGTGTGTTTTAACCCTGCATACCTTCCTGAATCAGAAAAATCATTTTTTATCAAGGTCTTAAACTTTTCTGTAAAACCATATTTTGTAATTTCATCAATTGGAACCATTTGAACATCATAAATAGGATTATCATCATATTCATTACTGGGCAGACTTAATTCTCCCGCTTTTCTTTCCAATAAAAATATTATATGTATTAATGGTGGATCAGCATCAGGCTTATCACAGACATATAATAGCTTCTTAACCTCTGTCTCCAATCCTGTTTCTCATAAATTTCCCTGATTACCCCTTCATCATGCAACTCTCCTCTTTCTAATCTACCTCCAGGTAATGACCAATCTCGAGATGATAATTTTTGCATAACTAATAATATTTCGCTATCTTCTATAAGTACACCTGTAACTCTAATCTGAAATAAATTATTTGCGTTCAAATTATTACCTCCATTATTATTGCAACCAAAACAAAGCCGCGATGCTATTTCACCTAACGTTCCTGGGATTTGCGCTCGTGCCTGATTCCTTTAGGAACTGGCGTAAAGCTTGCTTTTTCTTATCCGTGATTGGTCAACCTGCAAGCTTTATGACAGAAGGCATGACGTCAACCCTATGTTATACGCTCGTAGCTGACTCGATCTTAACAATTATTATTTAACTACCATAGTTTAGGTATTAATCTTTTTGTTTCTTCCATATATTTTTTATACTCTGGTAGTTTTTCTATAAGAAATTCTTCTTCAACTTTTATTCTCCATAAAAAAACTAAAATTGTTATAAAAGATAATAACAAACTATAATAAGAATTTAAAATTAATGGAAAACCTATTATTTGAAGTATATTACCTGTATATGCTGGATGTCGAATATATTTATAAATTCCTGTTTTAACTATTTTTTGATTCTTCCAATTTTCTACATCTCTTGAGAAAAACTTTCCTAATTTCTTAATAGCTATACCTCTTATTGCAGTCCCCAAAATAATAAATATAGTTCCTAAGATTGTTAAAAACAAATTATATCTTTTTATATAAACATATTCTAATACAGGAATTATCAATGTAGAAAACCAGGTCAAGAAAAGAAAATGACTTGTTATTTCATGTCTTTTATTATTTTCAGATTTTTGGCCTTGATAAAAATATTTATCAGATAATAGGCTAAATATAACAAGAGAAAAGTATAAATATATATGTAAATTGCTTAAACTATTCCAATAAATTTGAACATGTCTCCATGTATATAAAAATAGAATTACTATTAATATTTTTTTCACTTCTATCACCAGATTTAATATTTTATTTTAGTTTTTAATATAGTTAATAAGTCTTTTTGCCAGCTATGTTGTATAACGTCCCGCAGGTTTACGAAGTTCCAGTGCCTTACATAGCTCTTATGTTAGGCACTGGAATTTGAGTGGAACGATAGTGGAACCGTAAACCTTGCTGTTATGTGAAGTCTAGCATTTTCAAATACAATAATTATGATTTCTAATTAATTCCTCAATTTCAAACTAGCAGTATGTATTTGATCTACAATATATTTAAAAACTTCTACAGCTTCAGTTGATAAACTATCATTAGAAAAAACAGGCTCCTCTTCTGGAACTTTGTTTTCATTAAGCATTGTTATTAATGGAGAAACATGTATAATTCTATGCCTATAATTTATAATTTTTTTTAGTTCATTTATTTTATTAGTATTATGAATAATTTCACCAAAAACTAAACCATATGCTTTATTAAAAGCTCTTTTACATTCATTGAAATTTTGAAAATTAATTTTTTCTTGTGCAATAATTTCAATGTAAGAAATATTTTCTCTGGTAGACTTGTCTTTATACTTTTCTGGCAAATCAATTTCCTTTTCATAAGATGAAAAAACTCTATTTTCCAGTTCTTCTATATTTGGTTCAATTCCTTCTTTTTCTAATTCAATAAATCTTGTCTTACCATATGTTTCAAACCCAGTAACTAATGATGAGATAATAAAATTAGAGACAACAACATCATACATATATCCTTTATCAGATTGTGCACTTTTTAATATTTCTATAGCTTTTAAAGTATCATTCCAAGATTCAATTGCAGTAGGATCCAAAATTTTTTTACCCCCCGACCTTATTTTTGTCTGCATAATATCAATGCCCTTGTTACCTAAACGAATGACACTTCCATCTTTACTAACTCTGAATTTTACATCTGGAGTTGTTTCTTTACTCACTATCAAATCATAGTTCTCGATAAGAGGATGAATATACAAATTTATTTCTTCATGATTCCAAGTAAATACATATGACATTTTAGATACTTTTGGAACCCTATCTAGTTTAATCAAAGTTGCTCTAGTACCTGCACCAGGAGATGAATGATAAAATACAATATTCATTTCCCTATTTCTCTCCAGTATAAATAATTGATTACCACTTATTATTTCAAATATGATTATTTTAGCCACAGAAGGATTAAAAATATCTTCACACTCATATTTAAATTCAACAGTACCTTCTGGCCTTTTCATAGCTTTTTTTATTTCATTCATAATGTTTTTTGGAATATTATGCACTTAAACCAACTCCCCAAATGTATTTTTCTGCTAGATTTCACATAACGTTCCTGGGATTTGCGCTCGTGCCTGATTCCGTTAGGAACTGGCGTAAAGCTTGCCGTAATATTTCATGCTACTTTTTATATTGCAAGCTTTATGACAGAAGGCATGACGCCAATCCCATGTTATACGCTGTAGCACAGCTTTACTTTTTTACTACCCAGAAGCGGCACTCTGTTGAAAATTCTTTAACTTCTTTATTTTCTTTAAATCGGTCTTCTCTATAAAAATCTTCTATTATTTCCCAGCCTGTTTCTTCTAAACATTCTATTATCTCTTCTCGATTTGGAAAATGTATAAATAAATCTCTGTCATCATTATCTGATGGTAGAATCTTATCTCCATATTCATAAGTTCTTTTATCCTGGTTACCAGCTTTCCAAATCTTTTCTTCTTTTTCCCAGAACTCTTTATATTCTTTATTGGTTTCACGATCATGAGTTGTAAAAATAAAGATACCATTTTCGGTCAGGACTCTCTTTATTTCTTTTAATGCTTTTATTCTATTTTTTCTCTCTGGTATTTGCATTAAACCGTTAAATGAGAATAATGCTTGATCAAAGACCTTATCTTCAAATTTTAAGTCAGTTGCATCTCCAACTATGAATTCAATATCAGTCTTTTTTTCTTTATTGATTGTTTTAGCTGCAGAAATCATTTTCGGAGTTAAATCTAACCCTATAATATTTTTATAACCCATTTCATAAAGATTAAATGTTGTTCTTCCTGCTCCACAACCAACATCTAATATTGATTTATCTTTATCAAAATATTTATTGATTACATATTTCTCTGATTCCCATAAACCAATATTATCAATCGCATTACTGTAGTTTTCTGTAGCTTTTTCAAAAGATTTTTTAACAAAGTTTTTGGTTATTTTCTGCATATTATCCCCCAGATTCAGTCAGTATTTATGTAAAGAAAGCTCTTGCTGTGCTATTGCGTATAACGTTACTGGGATTTGCGCTCGTGCCTGATTCCGCAGGAACTGGCGTAAAGCTTGCTTTTCCCTATCCATTATTGGTTAACCTGCAAGCTTTATGACAGAAGGCATGACGCCAATCCCATGTTATACGACTGTTAAACGACAGCTCTTTTAATTTCTTATCTTTTAGTATTTTGATTATCTTAATAAACATACTCATTAACTCTCTAATGAGTATGTTTAATTGAATTAATTGTTCTTTTATTCCAAAATTAATAGATCTTCACGAAGTAAGGTTCATAATATTTTTTATCAACCTCAAGAATTGCAAATAAATATTTCAAAAAGTTGCAAACTAAAATTCCCTATTATTGAAGAGTAAAAATCTATTAATTTAGCTTTACTTGCAGAAATCGATTTATTATTAATATACTTCATGTAAAAGAAAAAAATACCTGCATAGTAACAGGTTTAATTATTATTTTTCTTTTTTGATTTTCTAAAGCGCATCTTGTCAATCCATCTCGATACTTCTACGACTAAAGATACTGAGTTAGCCTAATGTCACGAACGTGACTGTTAGGCGGATAAATCTTTTCTCTTTAATTAAATTATTACTCTTTGCTGCAATAATTATCATTGATGCTTTGAATTTGCAATCTTCACGAAACTTACTTCATAAAGATTTACAGCAGAATATTTTTAATGCTCAATAACTTTTTACACTTTTCATTCATTAAAACTTTACACTTCAGATTTTTCAAAAGCGATTTGATTATGAATTATTTTGATCTAAACCATAAGATCTAAAATTATAGATTTAATTTTATTAATGCTCTTGAATTATCTGAGAGGGTTTTACAAATCCATCTCGTTCTTTCAAATTTGAAAACATACCCATCTAGTTTAATGTCGTATAACGTTACTGGGATTTGCGCTCGTGCCTGATTCCGCAGGAACTGGCGTAAAGCTTGCTTTTTCGTATCCGTGATTGGTTAGCCTGCAAGCTTTATGACAGAAGGCATGACGCCAATCCCATGTTATACGCTGTATGAGCCATAAAGTTCTTCTATCTTATTATCTAAATCTTTATATTTGATTTGTTTACTTATATAATTTTTAGCGAAACTAAGCTCTCCAATATTATCAAAAAACCTTAATGAACTTTCTACAACTAATTTTAAAAAGTTAAAATAATGCATTGAATATGATTTATGGTTATTTGCTTTCCATAAACTTACTGCTGGATAAAACAATTCATCAAATTTTCTTATTTCATCTTCATTATTTGCTTTAATATAATTAAAAGCAGGCCATAATAACTTATATAAATTTTTATTTTTAATTTTTTTGAAAAAGTATTTTATATTCTTATTTAATTCATCATAAAAATTACAATCACATACAATTAAAGGGCCTTTAACTTCTTGTTCTAACTTTACTGCTTTTACAACTGGTTTTCCCACTAAATTATTTATTATTTGTGGCTCAGAATCAAAAATTGAAATTAGTTTAGTAGGGTAGGCCTCCCCAAAACTTATTCCACCTCTAAATAATACTGGAAACCAGTTTTGTAATTCTTCTTCAAAGTTTAGCTTCTTATTCTCATCAAGTCTTGGTATTTTTACTCTTACTTCAGTTGGTTTATTTTTATTTTCAGGATTAATATATTCATCTGAAGTAAATTTAAAGCAATCAATCAAAAATGATGAAAGTTGTTTAACAAATTTATTAGGTTTTTGAGAAGAAATAAAAATTGAATCACTAAAAGGAATGAAATATTCAAAACTATTTATACTTTTAGTCTCTGCTATTTCTCTTAAAGAGTTTGTATAAGAACTAATAGGATTAATTTTTTCGTCAGTAATTTTTACTTTTAAAATATTATTATAATTATCAAATAAATTAATTGCTTCTTGCGGATTATCTCTTACATAATTAGAAAATGCCAATAAATCTATAAATGTAATTGCTCTTTTCATAATTAACCATTCCCTTTCTTGGCTCATATTGCGTATAACGTTACTGGGATTCGCGGTGTGCCCGATGTCCACAGACCTGGTGCAAAGTTTGCCATCATACTCGTAATTGGTCAAGTGCTAACTTTGTGCCAGAGGGCATGCCGTTAATCCCATGTTATATGACTGTTATAGCAACCATCGACTCTATGGCTTTTCATTTATCTTCAAAACTTCGAACCTATAACTCCTTTTTTGCAAAAGATCTGCCCGCAAAAAACTTAACCATCAGTCTGAAGTTTTGAAGATAATGCGATAACCCCTCATAAAATTGATCACGGTCTTCTATTTCTTAATGCACTCAGGTTCGTTAATACCTAGCAGTTTCTATTTCCCTACCCCGGAGAAAGTAGATTCACTTCATCCAGCGATAACCAAACCCTTTTTACTGCTCTTATTAGCTGCAGTAACTTTTGCTATAATGTCATATAACGTTACTGGGATTTTGCGCTCGTGCCTGGTTCCGTCAGGAACTGGCGTAAAGCTTGCTTTTTCGTATCCGTGATTGGTTAGCCTGCAAGCTTTATGACAGAAGGCATGGCGCCAATCCCATGTTATGTGACTGTTAGGCGGCGATCTATAATAAATTGCTCACCCCAGCTTCTTTTCTTCTCTATGGTCTTTAAATAAAATTATTTCTTTGTTGCGCGATATTTAATTATTTATTATTACTTTTTGATATCTTCACGAACTTTATTTCATGAAGATTTAAGCAAAAGATTTTATTAGTACTTTTTATTACAAAATCGATTTATTATTAATATACTTCTTGTAATAGAAAAAAATACCTGCAAAAATGCAGGTTTATTTATTATTTCTCTTTTTTTGATTTTCTAAAGCGCATCTTGTCAATCCATCTCGTAATTTCAACGCCTAAGTATACTGACTTAGCCTAATGTCACGAATGTGACTGTTAGGCGGATAAATCTTTTTATTATCAATTAAGATCTCTATTCTTTTATTAAATTATTACTATTTGCTGCAGTACTTATCATTGATACTTTGATTTTTTTATCTTCATGAAACTTACTTCATTAAGATTTACTAAAAATCTTTTTTAATGCTCAATAACTTTTTACACTTTTCGATCATTAAGACTTTACACCTGAGACGTTTCATAAGCGGTTTATCTGTAAATTATTTTGATCTTAACCATTAGATTTAATTATAATGCTTTTGTATTATCTGAGAGGATTTTATAAATCCATCTTGCTACTGTTAAGATAAAAAAACTAAGTTAGCCTAATGTCACATAACGGTACTGGGTTTTGCGATGTACCTGTTTCCGCCAGGAACTGGCAAAAAACTTGCTTTTTCATATCCGTAATTGGTTAGACTGCAAGTTTTGTGACAGAAGGTATGTCGCTAAACCCATGTTATGTGTCTGTTAGGCGGTTATAAGTATTCTCGCCCAACATTAATTTTTTATTGCTATTTTTATCATTGCTGCTTTGAATTTTATATTTGCTTAAAACCACTGTATATCTGGTCTTTGATCTTAATTGTTTTTCCCATAAAAATATAACATTAATAATATAATTCTTTTAATAGCAAAAAATACCTGCAAAAATGCAGGTATAATTATAATATTCTTTCCTTATTGCTACGAACATTTTATAAATCCATCTCGGAACTTCTAAGAGATAAAAATAATTGACCCAGCCTAATGTCACGAACGTGACTGTTAGGCGTAAGAATCTTTACCTGTTTTAACTTTATTTTTATTGCTGTAATTATCATTGATACTTAAAATTCTAGATCTTCACGAAACTTACTTCGTATAGATTTAAAAAAATATTTTATAAATGGCCACTAAGGCTTTACATTTTCAGTTTATTAAAATTTCACAACTAAGATTTATCAAAAATGATTTTTAGTTTAATTAAATTGATTGTAAAATGTTCTCGAGAATTATCACTTCAGTTATCATCAATCTTTTTTGAATTATCTAAGAGCATTTTACAAATCCATCTTGATACTTCTAAGCTGAAGAAAACTTAGTTAGCCTAATGTCACATAACGTTACTGGGATTTGCGCTCGTGCCTGTTTCCGAAGGAACTGGCGTAAAGCTTGCGTTTTCCGTATCCGTGATTGGGCAAACTGCAAGCTTTATGACAGAAGGTATGACGCCAATCCCATGTTATATGAAGTAACAGCGGTTTTTCATATATTTATATTTTTTGCAATCGTTTTTTCTATGTTAGATAAAGTTTTTGCCTCAGCCATATTCCTTGGTTGATCTCCATATAACCTTATTAACTTTTTAATTATATTTAAATTATTTGAAACAATATTATTTATTTGTTGCTCATAGTCTGGATTAATTTCAAAATTGTTTTCATTCCCCTTTAAAATATTCATCTTTATTAATTTATTTATCTGCTTCTTATATGGATAATAAATATTAAATTTATTTTCTAAATCATTAAGTTCTTCGACCGAACGAACCTCTTCAGCAATAATAATACTCAACAATACTAAGTAAGATGGGCTATCATTAATTAAGTTATATAACATTTTCTTTAAATTTTTACGTACAGTTAAATAAGCAGACATAGTATTCGAAGCCTCTTTTGTAACATCTTTAACTTCATTCTCTAAATTATCTATTTTGTTATCATTATTATTATCATCGTTGCTTATTTCCTTTCGTAATGCAGTCATTATTTTTTCTTCAGTCTTTTTTATTTCTTTATTAAATATATCTTCTAACTCTTCATATTCTAAACCCTGTCCATTTTTGCCATTTGAATCCAAAATTGAATCTAACATTTTATCAGTAAAATCTCTCTGATTAGATAAATGATTTTGTGATAATATTTTAATTTCATTTGATAATTCTTTTATCTTTTCTAATGCACTTGATGAATTATTGTTAAACTTATTACTTAACCATATTGCAAAAATACCCAAAACAACGGATGTAGTTCCCATTATAATTGAAGTAGTAAACTTTATAATATCAACATCATTATTCATTTTTAATCCTCTTTCCTGGAATATTATTTTTGCTGTTATTTCATATAACGTTACTGGGATTCGCGGTGTGCCCGATGTCCACAGACCTGGTGCAAAGTTAGCTTTCATATCCACAATTGTTCAAGTGCTAACTTTGTGCCAGAGGGCATGCCGTTAATCCCATGTTAGGTGAAGTAGACTTCTAAACATTAAAAATTATCTAAAAAAATCTCCGTTTTCTAACAAAAAATTCTTAAACACAGGCATACATATACCAGTTAATGCATGTATTTTAATCTTGATTTTTTCATTTCTTTTTTCTCCTAATAATTCAACTAATACTCCCATTAATTCTTGACGAAGATTTAAAATGGTTATAGTTATATATCTCAAGTAAGGAAATACTGGATATTGTTCTCCTTCTATTTCTAATAAGTTTTCTGCTAAATTACAAGCTCTAGGACCTTTCCCTTTCTGTACAGAAAATTTATAAGATCCTTCATGTTTAAATATAGATGGTTCTCCACCTTTATGAATTATATAATCTCTAATATTTTTTATGTTCTTTATATCTTCTTCATATTTTAATATTGTTTTTTCTAATTTTTGATTTATTTTGCCCCTATTATTAGGATTATCTAACCAGTTAATTAATTTATTAATTGATTCTTTTTCAGGTAATTGTCCACGCTGTTTTTCAGTAACTATATATTTGATCAGAGGAACAAGTAAATCTAATAACGATCTAATTGTAGTAATATAAGATTCAAATAAAACAGAAAAATACAAAAATTTAGTGCCATTATCTTCTCTTTCTTCAAGAGTTTCTTTCATCATTTTTATTATCACAGATAAATTATGGAGGTCATTTGTAATTCCATTAATTCGTGAATTTATTCTCCCACCTTTTCTTGAATTTTTATCTATTATATCTTCCTCTATTAAAGATAAAAAAAGACTAATAAGAGGTGCTGGTAAATATTCTTCACTATTTCTTAATTCTGCAAAATCTTTACCCATTCCAAATACAGTACCCTTTATAACCATTCCCCTTTTTTTCATATACTCATCCTCCTATTATAAATCAATAAATTTTAGTCTATTTCACCTAACGTCCCTGGGATTTGCGCTCGTGCCTGATTCCGTCAGGAACTGGCGTAAAGCTTGCTTTTCCGTATCCGTGATTGGTTAGCCTGCAAGCTTTATGACATAAGGCATGGCGCCAATCACATGTTATACGTTGGAGCTGGTTTGCTCTTTTGATAAAATTTAAAAATTTTTATAAATAAAAAAAGGGGTTTATCTCCCCTTTTCAAGTATTCTTTTATATGCACTTATATAAACAACTTGATCTTCTCTTTTACCAACAGACCAAACCATGACTTCTTCTTCATTCATTATTTGATAAACAACTCTATATTTTTTCCGATAAAAGTAGATCTTTAAACAACCTGATAGATCAATTCCACTTTTATTTCCAAGTGGTTTTCCTAATTCAGGTGATCTTTTAATTTTATGAAGTGTACTTTTAAGTCTCGGTTTAACACTTCCATCTAAATTATAAATATCATTTTTAACTTCAGGATGAAATTTAAGCTTCATCAACTTAAGCCCCCTAAAATCTATTCTTTATCTAATAAATCCATTATCTCTTTTTCGCTTACTGCATCTTTAAGATCAAAGTTTTCTTTTCTTTTGGCTATAATCTCTTCAATATGGGCATCTTCTAATTGATCTTCCAGAAATTCTATTTTTTCTAGTAACATTTCATATTCTTCAATATCCATCATAATACCTTCAATATCATTATTTCTGGTAATAAATAGCGGGGACTCTTTTGTTTTATCTAACATTTTACTAAAATTACGAACAATTTCAGAAGATGAGACCATATGATCTCTAT
>Ga0182234_10152_pt1 | contig 25656 bp, 23 predicted proteins | sample hydfratesGB_TM_A_FD_145595 | JGI IMG/M metagenome (GOLD analysis project Ga0182234, IMG submission 145595) | Subsurface microbial communities from deep shales in Ohio, USA - hydraulic fracturing test GB_TM_A | ecosystem: Environmental > Aquatic > Deep subsurface > Shale gas/oil reservoir >...
CCATTTAAATCAATTAGTATATCTATATTATACCATAGATTGAGCTAAATACGGGATTTGTGTTAAGTTTTCAAGGTGCAAATTTAAATATATTTATATCCTTTTGGCTTTTGACACCTATATCATATCATAATTTTAAAGAAAATATTAAATATTTTTCATATTTTTTTGATATATTTTAAAAAATTGTATATCATATAATTAAAGGAGAATACAAAATCTTTTGTAATAATATTGCTTTTGGGGAGGTATATATGTATTGTCAAAATTGTGGGAATAAGGTAAGTAAAGGTGCAAGTTTTTGCTCTCTTTGTGGAGAAAAATTGAATTTTAATCAAAATAGTAATGAAAATAATGTTTATGAGTCTACGAAATCAAGTAAAGAAAAAGATAAGGCTTTGATGGTTTTAAATGCATCTTTAAAAGAAGGTCTAGTTAAAATTACTAGTTGCTATCTAATTTTTTATAAAGATAGGATTGTAGTTTTTAAACTCATGAAAAAACGGCAAAATGAAGAAATTAAAAAATTACAGAAGAGATTAAAAGAAGAAGGCAAGGGTTTCTTTAAAAGTTCAGCTGCTATGATAAGTTTCTGGAGTACTTTTGGAGATAGGTTTTATAATATGGATCCGGAAAAAGTTCTTTCTGAAGAGAGGGAAAATTTTCAAATTTTTAATAATGATGTATCTATGATTGAATTTAAACAATCATTAACTATTGTTGATCAGGATAGTCAGCATCAGAAGATGGGTCACATGAAAATTAATACTTCATCAGAAAAACTTAAATTTCAACACAAATATCAAGATTCAAATGGAAATATTAAAAATGTTTTATCATCGCTATTTAATAATACTTTAAAATATAAGGGTAAAAAATTTATAAAAGTATTTGGAAATAATGAAGGTTTTAAATAAAAAAATAATTTTAACAAATACTTTGCAATATATGGAAAATAATAATCTTAAATTATTTCACATATACATAGCATCTCTTTTGAAGCTTGGAATTGAAAAACCAGTTTTTAATAGGTTTGTAGTTGGAAAAAGAGTTTATCAGAGAAATTATCTAGCTGTGGAATTTATGGCTAATAATTCTCTATTTGTAAGTGCCTATGTTACTAATGTAGGAAGCATAGGACTTGATGCTCCTTATCATCATATGTACGAATGGGGGACAACTTCTCTTTTTTCATCTTTAGGACAGATACACAAGGATTATATAATTGAAGAAGAGAAAATAAAATAACTGATATAGTAAATATCTCTTTTACAATAGATGAGAGAATAGCTGATGGGATATATATGGCAAAAGAATTGAAGGATTTTAAAAGTTATATGGAAAATCCCAACAATACAGCATATGATTTTTTAGGATTTAAAAAACCTATATTGATTTTTTAGAAGATATAAAAAAATACGCTCTATTTTTAAGAAATTTAGGAGTTGAGGAAGGAGATATAGTATCTATATATCTCCCAAATATTCCTGCAGCCCTTGAGTTGTTTTTTGCTATAAACAAAATTGGAGCTATTTCTAATTTTATTCATCCAAAAATGCCTGTTAAAAACACCGAAATGATACTAAAAGAGATGAATCCAAAAGCAATATTTATTATGGACAACATGTATGAAAAACTTGAAATTCTTAAGGAAAAATCTATATCTCAGAAATACGTTGTTGTTAATATAAGCAATTACCTGCAAAAAAATCCTCAGCCGAAGCATGATTTTCATCAAATACTATACCACCTTTTTCTAAATAAGTATGATAATTATATTGAATATATTGATTATTTTAGCAAAAAATATAAAAAACAGGGCTTGTTTTGCCCTGATTTTAAAATTTTATTGAATTTTTATAATTGAACTGACCTATTTCAAGTAGACAGATAATTTAATAAAAAATTTTGCACATTTTAATGTATGGTTCCTAGACTCTAGAGGTTCCATAAATTTTTTTAATTTTTTAATCTTAATTTAGATTTATCTATTTTATAAGATATGCTGCATACAATGGAATACTTTTTACTCCACTAGATTCATTAAAATTATTAGCTGATACTTTCATTGATAATTTTGGAGAATATTTTTCCCGGTAATATTTTAAAGATTTAGATTTCGTATTTGTCGCAGACTTAACTTCTACTGGTACGACACTTCCTTTATAAGATATTAAAAAGTCAATTTCTGCATTATTCTTTGATTTCCAAAAATACAATTGAATTTTATTGCTTGCAAAAGTTTGAGCAACATAATTCTCCGTTAACATTCCTTTGTATAAATTTGATTCCTTTCCAATAAGGTCAGCTGCCGTCATATCTGATAGACTCATTAGCAGACCTGTATCGTTAACATATAATTTGAATATATTTTCTTTTTCATATGCTTTCAATGGTATTTTAGGATTTTCTACTAAGTTGCATTGATAAGCAATCTTACTATTAATCAACCAATCAATTGAAGTTTCAAACTTTCTTTTACTTCCTCTTTTATCAATTGTACTATATTTGAAACGATTTTCTCTTCCTAACTGTTTTGGTAATGATTTGAATACTTTAATAATTTTTTGATGTTCTGCTGATGTTGTATATTTACTCATGTCTGCTATATAATCATCTAATATTCTTTTTTTTACCATAGTATCATATTGACTTAATAGTTTATCCTTTTCAATATACTCTAAAACAGATGCAGGCATACCACCAACGAAAATATAATCACGATATAAATCCAGACACTTTTTATGAACAGGTTCCATGAGTGCTTTAACTGATTGATAAGATTTTTGAATCTCTTCATCAAGCCTCTCTTCACCAATACCCCATAAAAACTCTTGAAAATCTAATGGATACATATAGTTTCTATAAACCTTTCCAACAGGAAAAGAACTGGAAAAGCGATTTAATGCAACACCCAAAAGACTTCCCGCCGAAAGAATATTATAATTTATTGATGATTCACTAAAATACTTTAATGACGTTACAGCACGTTCTGAGACTTGTATCTCATCAAAAAAAATAGCTGTTGTTTCAGGATCAATACTAATATTTTTTAACAATCCAATCGTATCTATTATTTCCTCTGGAACAAGTGTTTTATCAAAAATCTCTTTTATATCCTCTTCGTACTCCAGGTTTACATACAGAAATTTATCATAATTTTTTTTGCAAAACTCCTTAATTATGTATGTCTTACCAACTTGCCTTGCTCCAATCAACATAAAAGGCATATCAGACTTCTTATCTTTCCATAACAATAATTCATTCATGATTTTTCTTTTCACTATACCTTCACCTCAATTAATAATATAGCAAAGTTTTAAATTTATTGCAACTTTTTAGACCGAATAATATGTTTTTATTGCAACTTTTTAGACCGAATAATATGTTTTTATTGCAACTTTTACGTATGTATAATTTTTATTTACTTTATTCAAGCTTTTAGAATTAATACACATGTAAGCGACATGATAAAAGAAGAAACAATCAAGCTTATAGAGAATATTTAGGAAAAATAAAAACCAGTCTTTTTATTAATTAATTTAAAGGCTGGTTTTTATATTTAATTTATACTTTTATAACTAGTCCTTTTATGTATTGTAGTATCAACTTTATAAATTTTATGTTCTTTATAAAATCAATTCATAGACTACAAAATCGCTGTAATGGTGCACCTAGTAGGAGTCGAACCTACGCAAAACATGCCTTAGGAGGGCACTGCTCTATCCATCTGAGCTATAGGTGCATATGTAAGAAAAATTTTATATTAATTTTGATAGTTTGTCAATTTATATTATTCTACACAGTCTATTTCTTTAGCATAGGGTTTGATATCTACTACCGTACTTCCATCTAAAGCATCCATACCTCTTACGTGAAGAATACTGCCTTCTACCTTATCTAAATCTACTATATTAAAAGCTATCGGGTTAGGTCTTGCTGGTGATCTTGTATTAAAAATTCCCTTCACTTCATTTTTGTCGTGAGGTGTGGTTGTTTGAAGGATGTCTCTTTTTGATTTATCCAACCAGTAAAGTACTATGAGATGAGATCTTTTTTCTATACCTTTAAGTCCATCTTTAAATTCTTCCAGTATTTCTATCTGAAATTTATCATCTCTGTTTCTACCCTGACTTGGAGCATCTTTTCTTTCTTTGTACGGTGAATGTACATAACCTATAGGTTTTAAATTCATATAATCTTCTCCTTATAAAAATAATGTTAGAAATATTGATATTGTAATCAATGAAACCATGTGTTGTATTACTACTACTTTTGAAGCAAAATACGCGTCACTGTTATACTGCTTGGCTAGTATTGCTGTAATAGCTGCAGGTGGTAGGGATGCATAAATTATGCTTACTCCTCTTGCTACAGTAGATAAATTAAAGAAGTACAGTACTGCTAGCATAAGTATAGGTGATAATAATAGTTTAACAGAACCGCCGTAGTAAACTAACTTGTCTGTAAGTATTTCTCTTCTTTTTACTACAGCAAGTTTACCTCCTATGATAAACATAGCTAGGGGTGTTGTCATGGATCCTAAGGAATCTAAAGTCCTATCTATAATAGTTGGAAATTTAATTTGGAATATGAATACTGCAAATCCAATATAGAGAGCTATTATAGCTGGATTTCCAAACATGTTTTTTACTTCTTTCTTTCCAATTTTATTAAAAAATGACATAAGTCCGTAAGTCCAGGTCAAAACAACTATTGGTATATAGAACATGGATGCAAAAAACATTCCTTCCTGACCAAAAATTTGGTTAACTACTGGAAATCCCATAAAACCGGAATTAGTAATAACATTAGCCATTCTTAGAATTTTCTTTTTTTCTATGTCTTTAATTTTAGATATGAGTAAAAAGTTGATTGCAATAAGTATTGCACTATGTATAACTGCTACGAGCATTACTTCCAAACCTAAGCTTAATTTGTCAAAAGTGTATTCAACCTGGAAAGCTTTAATTATCAATCCTGGTAAACATACATACATTAAGATAAAGGTCAAAGAATCTTCGACCTTTTCACTTAATATGCCTTTTTTTTGGAGATAGTATCCTATTAATATAAGAATACCCATCAGCATTACGCTGTTAATAATTACTTCAGTCATATTTCTCCCTACTTATACAAAAGACTCCTGAGATATCTAAAAGCTCTCGTAAAGAATCCTGCTTTTTCTACATCTTTTGATGCCACTATTTCTAAAGTATCTACAAGCTCTTCATCAATATATATCTCAGCTTCTCCTACTATTTCTCCTGTGCTAATTGGAGCTAAGTTTTCATATTCATCATAGTTTATTACTGTCTTAAATTCAGAACCTTTTTTTACTATATGATAGTAATCATTTTCAGTTCCTACATCTAAAGTCATTTCTTTTCCATTTGGAATAATTATTGTGTCTATAGCTTCGTCTTTTGAAATCAATTTTTCTTTGCTAAATTCATACATACCGTATTCCAAAAGATCCATTGATTTATTTTCTCTATCCCTGTGAGATTTAGCTCCCATAACTACTGATAAAACTCTTCTATTCATATTTTCATCTTCTTGGATTACCACAGGTGCTGTTGATATTAAACAAAGTCCAGCTTTATCTGTGTATCCAGTTTTAAAGCCATCTACAATTTCATTTTCCGGTAGTAGTGGGTTTGTAGCTGCCTTTTCATAGTTTCGTTCCGGCAGTACTAAATTTTCTCTGTCCGTAATTTCAATTACTTCTGGATAGTTTTTGATTATATATCTAGCTAACTCAAATAAATCTCTAGTGGACATGAAGTTTTGGTCTGTTTCTTCTAAGTCTATAGGCATACCGTTTGGGTTTATAAATTTAGCCGTAGTAAGACCAATTCTTTCAGCTGTCTCATGCATTTTTTCAACAAAGGCTTCTTCAGAACCTGCTACATGCTCAGCTATAGCAACAGCCGCATCATTACCAGAAACTATTAATATTATATCTATTAACGTCCCAAATGAGATCTCTTCTCCTGCTGCTAGTCCAAAGGAACTTCCTTTAGTATCTGCAGCATACTGGCTTACTATTACCTTATCCTTTTCTGATACTTCTCCTTTTTCAATTGCTTCTTTTGCAACTAGATAAGTCATGATCTTGGTCGTACTGGCAATTGGGACTACTTGATCAATATTATGCTGGTAAAAAATTTCTCCAGTTTCTACATCACCACTTATAGCTGCACTAATATCACTACTAACATCTATATCTGCAAATACTGCTGTAGTACTTAACAGCATTATTATTAAAACAAAAGATATAGATTTTTTAAATCTATTTAACATTGCTTCCTCCATCTATAATGTAATTTTTTCAAGTCCTCCCATATAATGTCTAAGCACCTCCGGAACTGTTACTGTACCGTCTTCATTTTGGTAGTTTTCTAATACAGCTGCAAAAGTTCTACCTACAGCTAGTCCAGATCCGTTTAGCGTATGAACATATTCTACCTTTCCATCTTCATTTCTGTATCTTAAATTAGCTCTTCTTGCCTGATAATCTTCAAAGTTTGAACAAGAAGATATCTCAACATAATTATCGTAAGAAGGCATCCACACTTCTAAATCATATGTTTTTGCTGATGAAAATCCTGTATCTCCCGTACACAGTTCTAAAACTCTATATGGTAGTTTTAGCTCTTGAAGTATCTTTTCAGCAAAAGATGTGAGAATTTCAAGCTGATCATAAGAATCTTCAGGTTTTGATAACATCACCATCTCTACTTTATCAAATTGGTGGTTTCTTATCAAGCCTCTTGTATCTCTTCCTGCTGATCCAGCTTCAGACCTAAAGCATGGAGTATAGGCTGTAAGATATTCCGGTAACTGTTCTACATCAAGGATTTCACCTCTATATATGTTCGTTAAAGGTACCTCTGCAGTTGGTATTAAATAAAAATCTTTTTGAGGTATTTTAAATACATCTTCTTCAAATTTAGGAAGCTGTCCTGTCCCTATCATACTTGTTCTATTCACCATAAAAGGAGGACTTACTTCTTTAAAGTTGTTTTTTAGAGTTTGAGTATCAAGCATATATGAGATCAAAGCTCTCTCAAGTCTTGCACCCTGTCCTTTAAACATTGAAAATCTTGATCCTGTAATCTTAGAAGCTCTTTCAAAATCCAGAATTCCCAGATCTTCTCCTATATCCCAGTGGGCTTTTGGTTGGAAATCAAATTCTGTAGGCTCTGACCAAGTTCTTATTTCTTTATTGTCTTCTTCGCTCTGTCCAATAGGTATTTCTGGATTTGGAATATTTGGAATGCCTAAAAGTTCTTCTTCTATTTGTTCTTCTACTTCTTTTACCTGACCTTCCATTTCCTTAATTTCTAAAGATAATTTTTTCATTTCATCCAGTATACCTTTAATGTCTTCTCCCGCTTTTTTAAGCTGAGGAATTTTTTTTGATGTTTTATTTTGATAGGATTTTTTTGATTCAAACTCTTTCAATAATTCTCTTCTTCTTTCATCAAGGGCTAAAGCTCTGTCAATTGATAGTTCAGGGTTTCTTCTCTTTAGTAACTCATTAACTTCTTCCGGGTTGTTTCTAATTCTTTTAATATCTAACATGGTATTCTCTCCTTTTTTTAGATTAAAAAAACTCCCATCCCTTAAAGGGACGAGAGCATAACTTCCGCGTTGCCACCCTATTTACTAAAAATAGTCTCTTAACTAGTTAACGCCTGTATACGTTTAGGTTGCTACACCTAAAAGCTCAGAAGTGGATTCAATGATGTATTTTACCGATTTTCACCAACCATCAGTTCTCTTTAAAAATACTATCATTTACTAGCTTCATCAAAGCTATATTTTTTTATAATATTAGTATATTTAATTGATTTTGTCAAGGTCTGGTGGTATTATTAATGTTAAAGTGTCAATAATAATTATTGTTTTAAAAAATTTATTAATGAGGTGATGAATTGAAATATATTGAAACCAACTGGGATATACCCTACTATAATTTTGCATTAGAGGATTATCTTTTAAACGAAGCTGAAGAAGATGACTATGTATTTTTCTACATACACAAACCATCTATCATAGTTGGAAAATACCAAAATACTATAGAGGAAGTAAATAAGGACTTTATAGAAGACAATAATATAATAGTAGCTAGAAGACTATCCGGCGGAGGTGCTGTTTATCACGACCACGGTAATTTGAACTTTTCCTTCGTTCATAAAGCCAGTAAAAAAGATGTAAATGATTTCAAAAAATTCACAAAACCTGTGGTAGATGCTCTTAAAGATTTAGGTTTAAATGCTCATCTTTCAGGAAGAAATGACATACTTATTGATGACAAAAAAATCTCCGGTAACGCACAGTATTTTACCAATAACAGATTACTACATCACGGTACCCTTCTTTACGACAGTGAAATGTCAAATTTAGTAAAATCTCTAAAAGTTAGGGATTTGAAAATAAAATCTAAAGGTATAAAGTCTGTGAAAAGTAGAGTTGCTAACATTGCTGATTTTCTAAATGATACACTTCCTATAGAGGATTTTAAAGATTATCTACTTAAATCTTTTTATAAAAGTAAAGGCATAGAAAAATATGAATTAGATGAAGAAGCTTTAAACTATATAGAAAATAAAGTTAAAGAACAATTTTCTACATGGGATTGGAATTGGGGAAAATCTCCTAATTATGAAATACAAAAAATCGAAAAATTTCCTTTCGGTATTTTAGATACTAGAATAGATGTAAAGGATGGCAAAATAAATAAATGTAAAATTTATGGAGATTATTTTTCTAAAAAAGATATTTCTAATTTAGAAAATTCACTAATAGGTTTAAAATACGATAAAAATGAATTATTAAAAAATCAAAATGTAATTAAAATAGACGATTATTTTACAGATTTTGATTTCGAAGAATATATTAACTATTTAGTTTAAAAAAACCTTGAGGCAATGCCTCAAGGTTTTTTATTTACTCTTGGGTTTCTGAGTTTTCACTATCTTCAATGTTTTCTAAAACTTGGTCTTCAACACTTTCTTCTTCAATTTCTATACCTTGTTCTTCTTGAAGTCTTTCTAATATTCTTTCAAGTTCGGATATGTATCTTCCGTAGCTTGACCAGTTTCCATTTCTTTGAGCTTCTAAGGCATTTTGATATGCTCTATTTGCACTAATTATAAGCTCTTCTAAATTCTGATCTTCTACTTCGCCATCTCCGCCTTCGCCAGATTCTCCAGCTATATCTCCAAAAATCCTATCTAAAGCAGCACTCAAGTTTGTTTCCATTACAATTTGATCACCATAACCTACGATTACCTGCTTCATTTCCGGTAGGCTATTGGTTCCGTTGGATGCCTGGATGTATATAGGCTCTACGTACAATAGAGAATCTTCTATTGGAATTATAATAACATTTCCTCTAAGCACACTAGACCCTTCTTGAGACCACAAGGTCAACTGAGGTGAAATATCTGAATCCTGGTCTATTCTGGCTTCAAACATGTTAGTTCCAGAAATATTCTGTCCCTTAGGAAACCTGTATACAAAAAGCTTACCGTAGTTTTCAAAATCGTTTCCTCCAACCAACATTGCGGTCATATTGTTTTTACCTGTAGGTGAGTAAGGTACTGTTAGTAAAAATTCTACATTATCTTTATCCGGTAACTTAAACATTACGTAATTTGATTCAACAGTTTGCTCACCATCCATATACTTTTCTGATGAAATATCCCAGTAATCCTCTCTACCAAAGAATACAGTAGTATCAGTCATATGGTAGGTTCTGTAAAGTTCACTTTGTATATCAAAGAAGGTTTGAGAATATCTAGTATGAGCTTCTATCCCTAAAGGCATATCTTCATAAGGTTTTAGTAAGTCTGGAAATATTTTGCTGTAAGTCTCTATTATAGGATCTTCTTCATCTGCTATATAAAAATCAGTTGTTCCGTTATATGCATCTATCACAACTTTTACTGAGTTTCTTACATAGTTTAGTGAACTACCTTCAAGAGGTTGAGAGTAAGGGTACTTATCTGAAGTAGTAAAACCTTCTATAATCCAGTATAACTTTCCATCATCTTGGTTTAAAATTAGATAAGGATTACCATCAAAATTTATAAAAGGAGCTATTTTATTTACTCTTTCCATTATATTTCTATGTAATACTATCCTACTATCGGAGTTTATGTTGTTAGAAATTAGAATCTGGTAGCTTCTTTCTCTAAGGGCGAATAATAGTTTATTTAACCCACTAAGTTCGATTCCACCTTCCCCTTCGTATATTACTTCAGCATTTTGATTTCCTAATGGATAATCAAATTCTTTTTCATCGGTTTTTACTATTACATATTCATTAGTTTTTTCACCGAAATATATTTCAGGTCTTTGAATATTTAAATCTGTTGTTGTAATAGGCGGTATATCTCTAACCATAAGTACAGGTTGGCCGTCTGAATTAACTTCGTTTACTGGAGATAATGCAAAGCCGTATCCGTGGGTATATTTCAAGTACTGATTTACCCAGTTTTGTGCCTGAGAAGTTAGCCTAGACTGATCAAGTTCTCTTCCTGATATGAATGTTTGCCTATACTCTCCATCTATCATATACCTGTCAACATCTACATCATTAAAAAGATAGTAAGGTCTTATACCTTGAATTTGATTGTAGGTTTGTTCTATAGGTCTATAGTCGTTTATCCTTATATTTTTGATGATTTCAGGATTATTATTTATATCCTGACTGCTTAAGTCGTATTGCACAGGAAAATCTATTGCTTCTATTTCATCTAATTTAAAGGCTTTTCTAGTTGCTTGAATATTGTTTTGTATGTACTGGGCTTCTTTTGATAATTGGTCCGGTTCAACTATAAAGTTTTCTACAATACCGCCTAAAATACCACCAGCTATTGTTACTACTATTATTAAAACCGGAAACATCAATGCCATTTTTAGTTTTTTCTTTCTTGCGCCAAGTAAAAATGCTATAGAACCAACAAAAGCTAAAATAGCTGAAACTCTATATATATTTAAATCAATTAAAACATCTGTATATCCTGCTCCAAATACTGCTCCCCGGGATGAAAATAATAAGCTGTAAGATCTCAACCATAAAGTTATTCCTATTAGAATCATTAAAAGAAAGCCGTATATTGAAATCTGATTAAGAACATTTTCTATCATTTTTTTATCTATAGATTCAAACTTGAGCTGACCTCTTTTTCTCATGTCTTCAAAATCAATAACTTTTTCATTTTCTTTTTGTTTTCTTACCTGCTTTGTACCCATTACCAGAATATTATAAAGTACTGTTAGTACTATAAATGCGAAAATTAATGTTATTCCAATATTAATTAGGGATGAAAACACAGGTAGTTTGAATAAATAAAATGATACGTCATTTCCAAAAATTGGGTCTGTATAATTGAAACTGGTAGAATTAAAAAACTTCAGTAAATCAAACCACAAGTCCGAAACGATAGAAATAGTAAAGAAAAAACTAATTACCGCTGAACCGAGTTTGATTCCAATTCTAAAATTTTTCTTAGTACTTTCATCAGGTACTATCCCTGTTTCCTCATAATATTTGTTTTTTAGTCTGTTAACAAATAGAAAAAACACAAAAAATACTATAATAAACAGTGGTATTCCCAGAAACAACTGCGTCTTAATTTTTGTCAAAAATGTTCCTGTATATCCAACTTCGCCAAACCACTGGTAGTTAGCTAAAAATGAAATTATACTGCTGAAGGAACTTATTACAACTATTATGATGAAAACAACTAAAGCAGTAAATATATTTCCCTTCGTTTTAAATAAGTTCATATGTGTAACCTCCTTTAATTTAAACTACTAAAATACCTTACATAAAAATAGGTAGTATAATCATTATACTACCTATAGTACTAGTTTACAAACAATTAAAAATTAATATTTATCTAATTTTCTTTGGTACCTATCTTCATAATTTATTATTTTTCTTGTATATTCTTTATCTATAAATTCTGAATAAAATAAAAAATCTGCAGTAGCTCTATTCATTGCTACAGGTATATCGTACAGGACTGCTATCCTTAAAAGTGCTTTTACATCAGGATCGTGGGGTTGAGAAGTTAAAGGATCCCAGAAAAATATCATAAAATCTATTTTACCTTCAGAAATCTTTGACCCAATCTGTTGATCTCCTCCTAATGGTCCACTTTTATAAGATTTAACTTCTATACCAATCTCATCTCTTACTAATTTAGAAGTGCTTCCAGTACCAAAAAGTTTATGTTTACTAAGTTTTTCCTTATTTTCAGATACCCATTCCAAAAGGTCCTGTTTTCTATTGTCGTGGGCTACTAATGCTATTTTTTTAATTTTATCCATTTTTATCTTACTCATTTATAACCTCAACTACTTTTTTTAAACTCAATTTTAAATTTTTCAAATATTCTTTTTTCAATTCTTGATACAGTAACCTGAGAAATATTAAGTTCTTTACCTAGTTCTTCCTGGGTTTTATCATCATAAAGATACCTATTTTCGATAATTGTTCTTTCTAGTTTGTTGAGCTTTTTCATGACTCTTTTAATAAAATCTTTATCTTCTATATTTTTGAAAGAGTCATCTTTTTCTCCTACTATGTCCATAAGGCTTATATTGTTATCTTCACTACCTGTTTCATATTTTAGGTCTAAAGATTTTGGGCTGTATGCTTTACTAGCTTCCATAGCCTCCAGTACTTCTTCTTCAGTACATCTTAAGTAATCTGCTATTTCAGCAGGAGTTGGAACCTTTTGATTTTTTTGCATTAGATATAACTTAGAAGAATTTACCTTTTTTGATAGTTCCTGTATTCTTCTAGGAATTTTCATAGTCCATGTTTTATCTCTAAAGAATTTTTTTATTTCACCAAGTATTGTTGGAGTAGCAAAGCTTGAAAATTCAAACCCTCTTTCTATATCAAACCTATCAATGGCATACAAAAGACCTATACTTGCTATTTGGTATATGTCATCGTAATCTACACCTTTATTAGTATACTTTTTTGCAAGTATTTCAGCTATGTACATATATTCTTCGAAAATTTTGTCTCTTGTTTCTCTATTTCTTTTTTCAGAGTACTCTAAAAAAAGTTCGTAGTTTTTGATTTTTTTATTTTTACTCATAATATACCTTTATAGATAAATATTTTTCATTATAGTTACTTTATTATCTTGTATTTCCATTTTATCTGATAGACTTTTTACTATCATAATACTCATGTTTTCTTCATCAAAATCTATTTTTTCTAAATTTAAGTCTTTTATATTTATATCTATACCATTTTCTCTCAATTTAAAATCTATTTCTATAGGTTTTTCATTTTCTTCGAAGTTTTTGATTAGAAACACGCATGTTTCAGAAATTATCATTTTTATATCTTCTAAAGAATCAACATCAAAGTCTATTTTTGAAGCTATAGATGAAGTTGTCAATCTTAAAGTACTTATGTATTTCGATTTTTTTGGTATTGTAATTTTTATATTATCCATTTTTTCACCTATTCAATCTTAAATACTTTAGTTAAGCCTGTTATGTTGAAAAGTTTGTATATATTAGGCTTCAAGTTTTTTATAACGATTTTATTATCATTTTCCCTGGTCTTTTTTAGTAAGCTTATAAAAACTCCCAATCCAGTACTATCCATGTACTCTATTTCTTCACCGTTTATTATTATATCTTTTTTCTCATCAATTAGGTCTTTGATTTCTTTTTTTAGTTCTTCAGAAGACATAATATCTATTTCACCAATAGGTGTTACCTGATATTTATCTTCTATTAATTCTTTTTTTATTTCTAATCCCATAAAAACCTCCTTAAAAAATTACTTTAGTAGTTGATACAACCCTATCTCCACTACTCATTTTCATAACCTTAACTCCTTTAGTGGCTCTACCCATAGTAGAAATATCTTCTACTCCAGTTCTTATTATAATTCCACCTTGAGTTATTATCATTACTTCATCGTCAGATGATACAATCTCAGTACCTACGATATCTCCGGTTTTTGAGCTTAGGCTGTAAGTGATAATACCTTTTCCTCCTCTGGTCTGATTTCTGTATAATTTAGTTTTAGTTTTTTTACCGAAGCCGTTTTCTGTAACAAGTAGTAGTTTTCTTTCATCTTCTTTATTTATAATATTTAATGATACTATTTCATCTTCATCAGCTAGGTTGATCGACCTAACTCCTGAAGTATTTCTTCCCATCGGTCTTACCTGCTCTTCGTTAAATCTTATTGCTTTACCTTTTTTTGTTACAATAAGAAGGTCTTTTTTACCGTTTGTCTTTTTTACTCCGATAAGTTCATCATCTTCCTGTAGCTTCACTGCTATTATTCCAGTTGTTCTATTTGTTTCAAACTCTTTTAATACAGTTTTTTTGATTTTACCTTTTTTTGTATTAAAAATCAAATACTGTTCGTTATTTTCAATTTTTTTAATAGGAATAACTGCAGTTACTCTCTCACCTTGACTCAAAGGTAGTATATTTATTATAGCAGTTCCTTTTGCTGTTCTTGTTGCTTCAGGTATTTCGTAGGCTTTTATGTGGTAAGTCTTTCCTTTATTTGTAAAGAACATCAAATAGTCATGAGTTGAAGTAGTAAATAAATCTATTACGAAGTCTTCATCTCTAGTTTTTAGTCCTTTTATACCTTTTCCACCTCTTTTTTGTCTCTTGTAGGTATCTTCAGGTATTCTCTTTATATATCCATGATGAGTGAGGGTAATACATACATTCTCTTCTTCAATCAAATCTTCTAAGTCTATTTCTCCAACATCTGCTATTATTTGAGTTTTTCTTTCATCACCGTATTTATCTTTTATTTCTTCAAGTTCTTCTTTTATAATATCTAAAAGTAAGGTTTCATCAGCTAAAATTGCTTTGAATCCTTTAATTTTTTCTAATAAATCAGCATATTCAGCATCTAATTTTTCTCTTTCTAATCCCTGCAATCTTCTAAGTCTCATATCAACTATTGCTTTTGCCTGAATTTCTGATAGTTCAAATCTAGCCATCAATTTTGCTTCAGCATCATCATAAGAATTTCTTATAATTTTGATTACTTCATCGATATTATCTAAAGCAATTTTAAATCCTTCCAGTAAATGAGCTCTTGCTTCAGCTTTATCTAAGTCATACTGAGTTCTTCTTGTCACTACAGTTTTCTGGTGCTCAATGTAGTGGTATATCATCTCTTTAATATTTAATGTTTTTGGTTCTCCATTAACTAGAGCTATGTTAATTATTGAAAAAGTGTTTTGTAATTGAGTATGCTTATATAGGTTGTTAAGGACAATTTCAGGACTGTAATCTCTTTTTATTTCAACTACAATTCTCATTCCTGTTCTATCACTTTCGTCTCTTAAGTCTGTTATACCGTCTATTTTTTTATCCTTAACTAACTCAGCAATTTTTTCAATTAATCTTGCCTTATTTACCTGGTAGGGAATTTCTGTAAATATAATTTTACTTTTATTGTTAGGCATAGATTCGATATCTGCATTAGCTCTAACTTTTATTTTTCCTCTTCCTGATTTATAAGCTTTCCTAATACTTTCTTTACCTACAATTGTAGCTCCTGTAGGAAAATCCGGACCTTTAATGTAAGTTAAAAGTTCATCTATGTTTATTTCAGGATTTTCTATTTGAGCTATAGTACCATCTATTATTTCAACTAGGTTGTTAGGTGGTATGCTACTTGCCATACCTACAGCAATACCTGATGACCCATTTGCAAGTAGATTAGGGTATCTAGCAGGTAAGACTACCGGTTCTTTTAAAGTTTCGTCAAAGTTAGGTCTGTAGTCTATAGTCTCTTTGTTTATATCTCTAAGTAGTTCTGTAGTTATTTTTCCCATTCTAGCTTCTGTATATCTCATAGCTGCAGCGCTATCGCCATCTACAGATCCGAAGTTTCCGTGACCGTCAACTAGTAAATACCTAGTAGAAAAATCCTGAGCCAATCTTACCATAGCATCATATACAGCCGTATCACCATGTGGGTGATACTTACCAAGTACATCCCCGACAATACGGGCACTTTTTCTATGAGCTTTATCAGGAGTAACTCCTAATTCACTCATTGCATATAAAATTCTTCTATGTACCGGTTTTAGACCATCTCTAACATCTGGCAATGCTCTGCTTACAATAACAGTCATAGCATAGTCTAAGTATGATTTTTTCATCTCTTTTTCTATATTAACCGGCCTTACAGTCTCTTTTATGTTTTCTTTATCCATTTTTTCCTCCGATATTCTCTGTCATTATATATCTAAATTGCTTACATATTTTGCATTTTGTTCTATAAATTCTCTTCTAGGCTCTACCTTATCTCCCATAAGAGTTGTAAATATTTCATCTGCCTCTAAAGCATCTTCTATCTCAACTCTAAGGACAACTCTTTCTTCAGGATTCATAGTAGTATCCCAAAGCTGTTCCGGATTCATTTCCCCGAGACCTTTATATCTTTGAAGTCCGTAATTAGTACCTCTACCAACTTCTTCATCTATTAGTTTTTCAAGTTCTTTATCTGAATAAACATAGTACTCTTTTCTACCTTTTTGTACTTTATAAAGAGGTGGCTGAGCTATGTATATATTACCATTTTCTACTAAAGGTCTCATATATCTATAGAAAAATGTAAGTAGTAATGTCCTTATATGGGCACCGTCAACATCGGCATCTGTCATAATTATAATCTTTCCGTATCTTAAAGAATTAATATCAAAGTCTTCTCCTATACCACATCCAAAAGCTGTAATCATAGACCTTATTTCCTGATAGTTTAATATTCTATTTAATCTTGCTTTTTCTACATTTAATATTTTACCCCTAAGTGGTAGTATAGCTTGAGTTTTTCTATCTCTACCCTGTTTAGCAGAACCTCCAGCAGAATCACCCTCTACTAGGTATATTTCACAAAGATCAGGGTCTTTTTCTGAACAGTCAGCTAATTTTCCAGGAAGAGCCATACTATCTAAAGCATTTTTTCTTCTAGTTAATTCTCTGGCTTTCCTAGCTGCTTCTCTAGCTTTTGCCGATTTAATCGCCTTTTCAATTATATATTTTGCAACTTGTGGATTTTCATCTAGGAAATAAGTAAGATGTTCATTTACAGTTGATTCAACAATACCTCTCATTTCTGAATTTCCAAGTTTGGTTTTAGTTTGACCTTCAAACTGAGGATCCGATAGCTTTACAGATAATATTGCCGTTATACCTTCTCTAATATCTTCACCTTTTAAATTCTCATCCTTTTCTTTCAAAATATTATTTTTTCTAGCATAGTCGTTTACAACTCTAGTTAAAGAAGCCTTGAATCCACTTAAATGTGTTCCACCTTCCTGAGTATTTATATTGTTTGCAAATGTGTATATACCTTCGCTGTAAGCATCAGTATACTGTATAGCAAATTCTATTACATTATCTTTATTCTCTACTTCTTTATATATTATTTTATTGTGAAGAGGTTTTTTATTTTTATTTAAGTATTTAACAAATTCTTTTATACCACCTTCATAGTGATAGGTTTCTTTTTTGTCTTTTTCTCTTTTGTCTTCTAATATTATTTTTACACCTTTGTTAAGAAAGGCTAACTCTCTAAGTCTATGCTGTAGTGTATTGTAGTCGAAATTAATCTCTTCGAATATTTCATAATCAGGTTTAAAGGTAATTGTAGTTCCCTGTTTTTTAGTGTTTCCAACTACCTCAAGTTCTGTAGTTTTTGCTCCTCTTGCAAATCTCTGTCTATGAATTTTACCATCTCTACATACTTCTACTTCTAACCATTCAGAAAGAGCATTTACAACAGATACACCAACACCGTGAAGTCCACCTGATACCTTGTAAGCATCAGAATCAAACTTACCTCCGGCGTGTAATACTGTAAGTACTGTCTCTACTGTTGATTTTTTAGTTTTTGGATGTTCTTCTACGGGAATACCACTACCGTTATCTACTACTTTTACAGAATTATCTTCATTTATAGTTACGACAATCTTATCACATTCACCTTCTAAAGCCTCATCTATACTGTTATCAACTACCTCATAAACTAAATGATGCAGTCCTCTTGGTCCTGTAGACCCTATATACATTCCAGGTCTTTTTCTAACGGGTTCTAAACCTTCTAATACCTTTATTTGATCCGCCCCGTAATTTCTTATTTTTTCTGACATAGTACACCTCTATTCTATTATATTAGTTATTTTTCCATTATTTATATAAAATATTTTTTTATCTTTTTCTTCCAACAATTTTAACAAATCTGAATCATCAGTTGATGTAATAATTGTCTGAACATCTTCTATATACTTAAGAAGATGACTTCTTCTTTTATTATCTAACTCTGAGAGCACATCATCTAATAATACTATTGGATTGTCTTTTTTCTCTTCTCTTATTATATCAATTTCCGACAGTTTTAGGGATAGGGCAGCTGTTCTTTTTTGACCTTGAGATGAATAATACTTGCTGTTTTTACTATTTATTATAATTTTTAAATCATCTAAATGAGGTCCGTAAAGAGTTATACCTCTTTCAATTTCTCTCTGCCTATTTTCAATTAATTTATTTTGAAATTTTTCTTTTATTGATTCTAAATCTCCATTTCTAAGAAGACCTAGCCCTGTTTTATAAATAATATTTAGTTTTTCTTTTTCTCCCGATAACTCCCAGTGAATTTTTTTAGATATTTTTTTAATTTTTTTAATGAATTCATTTCTATAAAGAATTATTTCGCTACCAGTTTCTATAAGATGCTGGTCCCATACTTCTAAAAGTTTATAATTTTTATCATTTTCATTTATATTTTTAAGTAAATTATTTCTCTGAAGAAGTATTTTTTTATATTTTTTTAGTAGGTACTTGTATTTTGGTTTTAGCTGAGAAATTTCAATATTTAAAAATTTTCTTCTGTCGCCAGGACTACCCTTTATTAAATCAAGGTTATCCGGTGAAAATATGACAATATTTACAATACCAACTAATTCACTATTTTTTTCTAGGGTTATCTTATTTATTTTATAAGTTTTATTCTTATCCTTACTAAGTCTTATTTCTATTTCTTTAGTATCTTTTCTTCTATTTACCTTTGTTTTTATATAATTTTCATTATTTTCAAACATTATCAAATTACTATCTTTTGAAAATCTAAAGGACCTACCTATAGAGACATAAAAGATAGCTTCTATTAAGTTTGTTTTTCCCTGAGCATTGTCTCCAATGAATAAATTCAGTTTTTCATTTAGTTCTATACTTATTTTTTTAAAATTTCGATAATTCTCCAAATAAAGATTTTCAACGTACAAAGGTATACCCCTTTATTATGTTATTATTTTAAATACTTCATCCTCAACTTCTATTATATCATTTTTGTATAATTTTTTTCCTCTTTGATATTCTATATCTCCATTTACTTTTACATTTCCATCATTGATAAGTATTTTAGCATGTCCACCAGTTTGGGCAACATCTATATATTTTAAAAACTGTTGAAGTTTTATAAATTCACCTTCAATTTTTACTTCTACCATTTTCTTTTTCACCTCTATCCTATTCTTACAGGAAGTACTAAATACATAAAGTGATTTGTTCCTACAAGTCTTACTATACAAGGGTTTAAGTTTCCTTGAAATTCTAAGTATATCTCTTCACTTTCCACTACTTTAAGTAGATCTAATATATATTTTGAGTTAAATCCTATTTTTAATTCTTCACCTTCTAAATCTATATCTATAACTTCTTCTGCATTACCGTATTCTGAAGTTGATTCTATAGTTATATTGTCCTGGTTTAGCTTAAATATAACCAGGTTGTTTTTATCTTCTTTTGCTAGCAGTGATACTCTTTCTATAGAATTTCTAAAGTCTCCTGTATTTAACTTTATTTTAGACACATATCCTTCTTTTATAATATCCTTATATTTAATAAATTCTCCCTCTAAAAGAGTAGACATAATTACTGTGTCTTCTACTAAAAATGATATGTGACTATCTGATAGTACTATTTCAATATCTCCTTCTATATCTTCTATGATTCTATATACTTCTAATAAAGATTTTGAAGGTATTATTGCCTTATTTTCTCCAGTAAAATCTATTTCCTCTTCTTTAACTGCCAGTCTGTATCCATCTATTGCTGCAAAAGTACATTTATTATCTTCTAACTCCATCAGACACCCTGTTAGTACAGGCTTCATATTGTCCTGTGCTGCTGCAAAGGAAGTATACTTTATTAATTTTTTTAATTTTGTTGAATCTATACTTATTGATAATCCTTCTTTTACAAATGAATTATCTGGATATTCATCAGCTGAATTGCAAAGAATAACAAAATCAGACTTTTCACATCTTATATCCATTTTATTATTTTCATCTGTAGATATATTTACATTAGAATTTGAAGGTAACTTTCTAATAAAATCATTAAGTAGTCTTGAATTAACTACTATAGATCCTTCTTCCTGTATATTACATTGTATAGATGTTTTGATTCCTAAATCAAGGTCTGTAGCAGTTAAGTAAAGTGTGTTATCCCTAGCTTCTAATAATAATCCTGATAATATAGGCATTGTAGTTCTAGTTGATACGGCTTTACTTACAATATTGATTCCTTTTGAAAGATCTTTTTGGCTAATTGATAATTTCATAAACAACCTCCGTTATTTGTTATATTATTATATATTTATTATATTTAAATAGTAATAGTAGTAAGTGCTGTTAATTTGTTGAAAAAGCATGTACTTAAGTACTACAAGTTAATACATAGGATAATAAAATGTTGATAAATAAATAATAAAAAAATCTATTAAAAATTTACAACAGGATATTAACATGGTTATTAACTTTTTGTGTTGATGATTATATAAATTCTGATTCTATTTCATCAATTTTTTTCTGAAGGTCTACATCACTCTCAAGAAGGTCTTCAATTTTATTATAGGCATGAAGTACTGTAGAATGATCCCTACCCCCAAACTCTTCTCCTATCTTAGGTAGAGAATGGTCAGTATGCTTTCTTGAAAGATACATAGCTATCTGTCTAGGAAAAGAAATACGTTGAGGTTTCTTTTTAGAATTAATTTCATCTAATGTTAAATTGAAATATGTAGCTATAACCTTCTTTATATCTTCAATAGTTATTTCTTTCTTATCTTCAGATATAAGGTGTTTTAATGCTTCTTCAGCTAAGTCTATGTCTACGCTTTTATTAGTTAGTGAAGAATAAGCATAAAGTCTTATTAATGCACCTTCTAGTTTTCTTATATTTGATTGAATGTTATTTGCTATATATTCAATTACATCATCTTGTACATCATAGTTTTCCTGTTCAGCTTTTTTTCTCAAAATAGCTATCCTAGTTTCAAGATCAGGTGCCTGAATATCAGCTGTTAATCCCCATTCAAATCTAGACCTTAGTCTATCTTCTAAAGTTGGTATTTCTTTAGGTGGTCTATCACTTGATATAATAATCTGTTTATTTGCAGAATGTAGAGTATTAAAAGTATGGAAGAATTCTTCCTGAGTTCTTTCCTTTCCTGCAATAAACTGAATATCATCTACTAGTAAAACGTCAATTTTTCTATATTTATTCCTAAATTCATCATTTTTATCATCTTTAATAGAGTTTATCAAATCATTAGTGAATTTTTCAGAAGTAACATATAAAATTTTAGCATCTGCATTATTTGAAATAATGTAGTGACCTATAGCATGCATAAGGTGAGTTTTACCTAATCCTACTCCTCCATATAAAAATAAGGGATTATATGCAGAAGAAGGAGATTCTGCTACGGCTAAAGATGCTGCATGGGCAAATCTATTACTGTTTCCTATTATAAAAGTATCAAATTTGTACTTAGGGTTCAAAAATGATTTAATAGAATGATTGTATTTATTCTCTTTTTTTTCAGGTTTAAACTTTTTTGGCTCAGTATTTTTCTTATCTTCTTCAATATCTTCACCAGGTATAAGTATCTTTACTTCTACTTCTCCATCTAATATGTGATTAAAAGAATTTTGAAGTAAATTATTGTATCTTCTTGTAATCATATTTCTCAAAAATTCTTCCGGCGCCTGTAAATATACCTTATTATTTACTAATTTCATTGGTTTAATCGGCTTAAACCAGGTTGTGAAAGAGACGTTATTAAGATCTTCTTTTATTATATCTAAAACTTCGTCCCAAATTTTTTCCAAACTGTTATCAATGTTCATATAAAACCTCCACAAAATAATAAAAATGTTGATAATATTCCATTTAAAACAAAAAAAGTTATTTATATTCAGCTTGTTAATAACTTTAATAACATAAAAAAGATTTAATTTTAAATAACCCTATAGAATTATTAAAAACTAATCAACAAATTAATAAAAAAATAGTTTTGACTGGGAGTTATCCACAGCCATATTAATATTATCAAAAATTATCCACAATATCAATAAAATATAGCATTTATTTTAACATAGCGTAAAAATAGTGTAGGAAAAAAATATAAAAAGAAAGCCCCTTTCATGATATGATTAATATAGATCAAAAACCAAAACGAAAGGAGCTTTCTTTATGTATAATAGTATACAAGAATTTAACAAAAATGGAAGTAAAATAATAGAAAAAATAATAAAAGATTTTTTAGTGGATGGTGATAAAAGCTTAGGAGATCTGGTAATGGAGCTTGAAAAGCCACTACAAGAGCTGCAAAGAAATATAATAAAAGAAACCATAGAAGAAATAGATAAAGCATATATAGAAGATAAAAACAGGGAAGATAAATATCACATAGTAAAAAGAAATAAGAAAAACAGTACCTTAACAACCTGTGGAACAGTAAAATACGAAAGAACATATTTTAGAAATATAAAAACCGGAGAATATGTATTTTTAGCAGATAAAGCTGTAGGAATAACGAAAAACATGAGAAAAAGCGAAGATGTAACCATTAAGATACTAGAAAATGCAGCAGATATGAGTTACAGATTAAGTGGTGAAAAAGCAACTAAAACAGAAGATAAAGTAAGCAAACAAGCAGTAATGAAAGAAATACATAATTTAGAAATCCCAAAGGTAAAGCCAAAATTAAAAAATGGTAAGAAGAGAAAGAAAAAGAAAATATACATAAATGCAGACGAGGACCATGCATCACTCCAATTTTTAGAAGAAAAAGGAGACCTAGAAAAAAATAAAAAAGGATACAAAAATAATACAGAAATCCCTAAACTAATATACATATATGAAGGAAAAGAAAAAGAAAGTCCAAAAAGCAAGAGAAAGAAACTAGTTAATAAATATTGTTTTGGAGGAATAAAAAAAGACAGTGCCAAATTCTGGGAAGAAGTAATGGAATATATAGATAAAGTATATGAAGAAGAATACATAGAAAAGATATACATAATAGGAGATGGAGCATCCTGGATAAAAAAGGGAGTGGAAGTATTAGGAGCAAAAGCTGAATATGTGTTGGACAAATTTCACTTAAAAAAATATATAGAAAGAGCAACCCTGCATCTGGGAAAATATGCAGAAGATGTGAGACAATACATCTATGATGAAATAAGCTTTGAAGACAAACAAGGACTACTAAGAATATTAAACCTGATAAAAGAAAATACATACGAAAAAAACAAAATAGAAGATATAGACAAAGCAAAAAACTACATACTAAATCACTGGGAAGCAATAATCATAAGAAATAAAAATAAGGATGAAGACCTAGGGTGTAGTGCTGAAGGTAACGTAAGTCATATATTTTCATCTAGACTAAGTTCTAGGCCCTTAGGATGGTCAATAAAAGGATTAGACAACATGGCCAGACTAAGGGTATACAGAGAAAACGGTGGGAAAGTATATGATCTTGTAAAGTATCAAGAAGAAAAAAAACAAAGAGAGATTAAAGAAAATATACAAAATGAAGTAGATAAAAGTATAAGAAAAAAAAGAAACAGGTATCTAGAAAACTGGAACACTCAAGATATAGCTACGAATATGGGAAAAAGAACAGGTATGTATCATTTGATGAAGCAATTTAGAGGAGTTTGTTAAAAACAGTTTGCCGAAGGGCATCATTTACAATGAGAAGGTAGCATGATAACCTCAAAAGGTGGCATGCTTGTTTCACATGCCTTTCATGCAAAGAATCATGCTACCAGAGGCTCGTTGTCAATGACAAACGTAAATATTACACAATTATCAGAAAAAATATGATAGAATATTAAATATATATCTTATCTATTATGGAAGGATGCTCTATTCTTCTTTTTCCTACAGTAAATTAACGCTATCTATTTTAATAAAAATTTGAAAGTATTGACATTATATATTATTATATCTATTATGTTTATTGAATATTTCAATAAATAAATTTATTATATATATAAGGTAGTAAAATTAAAAGTAAGGAAAGGTAGTTATGAAATATAAAGGATTGAAAATAGGAAATATAGAAACAAAAATTCCTTTAATACTGGGAGGTATGGGAATAGGAGTTTCAGGTTGGAATTTAGCATCTTCAATTACAAATAATGGAGGTATAGGAGTACTTTCTGGTGTAAATTTAGGATATAGAGAAGATGATTTTTATACCAATACTTTTGAAGCAAACAAAAGAGCCATAATTAAAGAAATAAAAAAAGCTAAAGAAGAGTCTAATATGGGTGTAATAGGAATCAATTTCATGGTAGCTATGAACAGATACAAAGAATATGTCAAAATAGCTGTAGAAGCTGGTATTGATATTATAGTATCGGGAGCAGGCTTGCCTTTAGAACTGCCAGAAGCTACTAAAGATCATGATACAAAATTGATTCCTATAGTATCATCAGCCAAAGCAGCAAGAATAATAACAAAAATATGGGATAAAAAATACAACAAAATACCAGATGCAGTAGTAGTTGAAGGAAGTAAAGCAGGTGGACACCTAGGATTTAAAAAGAAAGACTTGATAGAAGATGATTTTGATTTTGAAGAAGTTTTAAGGGACACTAAAGAAGTTTTAAAAAAATACGAAGATAAATATAATAAAAAAATCCCTATGATAGCCGCAGGAGGTATATATAGTAGCCAAGATGTGGAAAAAATAATGAAAATAGGTTATGATGGTGTACAAATGGCTACAAGATTTGTTACTACAGAAGAATGTGATGCAGATTTTAACTTCAAAAATGAATACCTTAAATCAGAGAATAAAGATATAGATATAATAGATAGTCCTGTTGGGCTTCCCGGGAGAGCTATCACAAATGAATTTTTAAATAATGTAGAAGAAGGAATAAAGCCTAAAATAAAAAAATGTGTAGACTGTATAAAAAAATGCAACTACAAAGATACAAAATTTTGTATTTCTCAAGCATTAATCAACTCTGTAAAGGGAAATATTGATGAAGGACTTGTTTTTGCAGGAGAAAATGCATATAAATCTAAAAAGATAGAAAAAGTAGCAGATGTAGTAAAAGAATTATTTTATTAATTTAAATTATAAGGTCAAAAACCTTATTTATCTTGACATATCCACCTTATATCTTGAGTTCTGCAGCAAAATCAAAGAATAAAGGCCCCAAACCTTGTAAGTACAATGTTTTAGGGCCTTTAATAATTACAGAAAAGTGTAATACTACAGGTCTTTTCTTTTGGAATTTGCAATTAAAT
>Ga0182234_10159_pt1 | contig 24772 bp, 22 predicted proteins | sample hydfratesGB_TM_A_FD_145595 | JGI IMG/M metagenome (GOLD analysis project Ga0182234, IMG submission 145595) | Subsurface microbial communities from deep shales in Ohio, USA - hydraulic fracturing test GB_TM_A | ecosystem: Environmental > Aquatic > Deep subsurface > Shale gas/oil reservoir >...
TTTTAGCAGTAAATCTATGGTAAATCATTAAAATCTTCAAATTCAAGTTAAAAGGCTTATTTTTATGATTCGCAGACAATATTTTTTTGAATTAAACTAAATTAAGCGTATTATGAAATTCGCTTATAATAACAAAAAACCCAAGTGTATTTATAATAAAAATTTTAAAAAATTCTAATACCAAACTGAAAGCTGCACTATCTCCGGCCAAATTACTAAGAGCCATTCTTCCTCTTAATAAACCATCTGGCAGAAAATGATAGGAAATAAACCAGCTTGAAAAAAGCAGGAATAATGAAAGTAAATATAGACCAAAAAATCTTACAATTATTCTATCACTTTTTAATAAATTTTTCACTTTTTTCTCCTTATCTCAGCTACTGTTAAATTTTAAATTTAACTGTCAATTATTAGAAAATATCAATTCTAATCTATATATCTAATATATATAAACAGAAGCAATAAATTTATTTCTTCTCAGCTGTCATAATTAAGGGAATTGAATTTAATTCTCTAAACTGGTCTCCATTTGAATTACCATAAACATTCTTTATTTTAAATCCAGCCTGATTTAAATCTGCTTCCAGCTCTGACCTGCAGAGCGGATATAACTCAATTTTATTTTTCGATAAAATTTGATCATTAAAGTGATCGATCAATCTTGTTATAAAATAAATTACATTTTTCTCTTCAGCATATTTATAATCCCGCTCAAAGCGGACAGAATCATCCTGACTGTAAATTGTGGGCAGTCCATCTAAATCAAGCTCCAGGATTCGATAATAATTTACTATCTGAATAAATATTTTCCCACCAGCTTTTAAGAGCTCAGCTGCCAGTTTTAAAAACTCTTTAATTTCTTCTTTTTGAAGATGAACCAGCACATTACCAATTATATAAATACCATCAAAGCTGGCATCCTTAAATTTTTCCTTTAAATGCAGCATACCCAGCCTATAAAAGTCAACATTTACCCGGGCTGCTTCTATTTTTGATTCGGCTATTGAAATCATTTCCGCATCTATATCAACCGCTTGCAGCTGATATCCTTTTTCTGCCAGAGCTATACTGTAACTTCCGGTGCCACAGCCGACATCAAGCAGTTTTATATCATCTTTTTTATCCTTCAGATCCTTAAATGTATTATCAATCAATTCCAGCTTTTTGTCATTAAGTGGAAAAATTTTATCATAGTTTTTACTGAACTCTGAATAAAATTCCATATTTATCACTCCCAGACCAAAGTTAATTAAATTACTTATCATTATCAAATTTAGCCATTAATCAAAAATGTCCTGCTTCATAAGTAAATTTAATTTTCAAAAAAACTCTATAACCAGAGGTGTGGCTATAGAGTTTTTTGCAGTTATTATTTTTTGATTGGAATCCAGATTTCTGATCTGTAATCTTCAGCCTCAGGATTACCGGGTAGATAGACTTCTAATTCAGGTCCTCCAGCATGTTCATAGCCTGTGGAAGGGAACCATTCTGAATAAATACGCTGCCAAACTTTTTGAATCGCATCAGGCATTGGGCCCACAACTTCGAATACTGCCCAGCTGTTTGCTGGTATAAATCTTGCTTCAACTTCAAAATCAAGCTCCCTATTTGGCTCCTCAACTGCAATCATATACCTCATTCTATCCTTATTTTCTTCATAATCCATACAGATACCAAGAATCCCCATTTGATCAGCAAGTGGATACAACTTTTCGCAAAACCCATTTTGATTGCATTGATCCCAGAACTCAGGTATTTCTTTGAAATTCTGTCCATCAAGAGTAGAAACCTGAATACTCTTCCCAACAACTTTAAACTCTTCTTTTTCAACAATTCGATAATCCATATTTTCAGCCCCCTGTAGTTTTAGTTGGAAAAAGAGACGCGGATAGGCCTTTAATTTTGAGTCAGTATTTTTTACTGTTGAAGGATTTATCCCGTGAAGTCTGCTGAATGCTTTAGAAAAGGATTCAGCTGTTGAATAACCATATTTAACTGCCACATCAATGACTTTAGAATTATCTGAGGCAAGATCTTGAGCCGCTAAAGTAAGCCTTCTCTTGCGGATGTATTCTGCGACAGTATAACCTGCTAACATATTAAACATCCTTTGAAAATGGAATTTTGATAAACAGGCTATTTTAGCTACTTCTTCAATCTTAAACTCCTCACAGATATTTTCTTCAAGATAATCAATGCTTTGATTTAATTTTTTAATATATTCCAAACCGATCTCCCCTTCCATAAATAATCATAACAGAATATATATACTGCAGCCTGTCAATTAATGCTTTCTGATGACAGATCTTATTAATTTTTTATAAGAGCTGATAAATCAAAAAAATCTTTGTTATTTTCTGCAGCCCAATTGATGATCTCTGGATAAAGATCAACTAGTTTTTCATCATTCTTCTTGTTTTGATATAACTGAAGTAGTCTTTGATTAAACTCCCTGTATTCTTTAAACTGACGTCCCTGAATCATAATCAGCTCTTGAATATTTCTAGTCTTCTCAAATAACTTTTCCTCAAAATTTTCTGCTGCAAATACTATAAAGGTGGCCCAGGTCATATACTCATTAAAAGTCATTGGTATGCTGCTATAACCCTGCTGCTGATTCCATTTTTTAAAGTTACTAAAAGCTGGAGCAATATCAGATAAATAATTATTTGTTGCCGGATTAACATAATTATGGTCAATTTCAGTAAATAAATTACTAATAAATAATCCCCGCTGTTCATCTTTGCTTAATTTACCATTAAAACTCTGGCTGTAAGAATCAAGCCCCTGAACAAAAATAAATGTTTCCTGATAATCATAGTTTTTTGCCTTAAAGGCAAAAGTATTATGAGGAGTGGAACCAGCCAGAGGAGAAAATACTATACGGTGAGAATCATATTCAACCAAAAAATTCATTTCAAGCCAGCTCCAAATCTGCTTGATCATCGATTTCTTTTCAAATTGATTTATCTGATTTTGATAATAATCTTGATGATTTTTATAAAAGGCCAAAAACTTACTCTTTTCAGCAAAATCTAAAAAGAGATTAAGATTCATGCTAAAATTATTATCACTGTAAAATGGATAGTTGGAATTTGCTATCAGTTTTTCGCCTTCAAAATTATAATAAGCGGAATAATTTTTCCATTTATTATAATTGCCGCGTGATTTAGTTAATGAATCACTTAGCTTTTTTACAATTGGATGCTGTTTATATTCCTTGAAATATCTTTGAACCTCCTGATAATATTCAGTATCCTTATAAATCATCCCTGAACTCTGTCCATATTCGCCAAGTGAAATGATAATGTGAAGCAGCTCATATGTTTTTGGAATTTCAATTCTTAATTTTCCTCTATTCTGCTCAATATGCTCTTTTTTTATTTCGATTCCTGAAATTATGGAAACAGTTTTTAAATCTGAAGTAGAATAAGTGTATTTCCAGGGCTGCCATAATAAAAGTATAATTAATGATATTACAAATAAAGCAACTATCCAAAACCATTTCCCTTTGATTTTGAAACACATGCTGAACCTCCTGTTTGTTTTTAAACAAAACTATAATAATCCTTGTCCATATTTATTTTTGATTTATCAAGTAAATAACCAGCTTTTGCTAGAACTTTTGCCGAAGCAGAATTATCTTTTTCAACAATCCCCCAGATTACCTCTAAATTAAGTTCTTTTTGAGCCCAGGCTGAAAATACTTTAACCGCTTCCGTAGCATAACCAGCACCCTGATATTTTTCTTCCACTGCATAACCAACTTCAACAAGATCATCAACAGGACTTAGGCCAATGTGACCAATTAATTCTTTGTTTTTCTTTAGCTCAATTCCCAGAACAAATGGTTTTTTTAAAGGGTCTACTTCTGAATAAGATTCAATCAAAAAATTAATAACTTCTGCGGCTTTTTCTTGATTCTTATAGTACTGATCTGACAGCCATCTTCTAATTCCCTCTTCCTGACTCATCTGAAAGACTTTTTTCAAATCACTTTTTTTAAACAATCTCAGCTTTAATCTCTTTGTTTCAAAACTAATTTCATTCTTCATTAAAATTTTCCCAACCTTTGTTTTAATTTTGTCTTTTCACAATATAGTTATATAATATAAATTTCACAATCTAAAAATAAAATAAATAACTCCCTTTATAAATCTGCCACAGGGGTTTTATCTTCCAGCCAGGTCAGTTCTGTATCCAGCATGAATTGATGGGGCCAGTTTATATCTGTATCTACCCAATTTTTATAAGTTTTAATAACCTGATAAAATTTTTCCACTAATTTTTGATCAGGGATGGCCATTAAATCATCGATAGTTTTCATCAATTGATCCGGCTTATCTTCAATTTCAGCCAAAACTCTCAGAAACCACTTATGAAAAGGATAAAGACATTCATTTTCTGCTAAAATCAAGCGCCCGCCAAATAGAACCAGATTATTAACTGCCCGATTGAGCAGATACTGATTATTTAGTTTAATCGCCTCTTCTGCATACCATTTCCAGGCTTCAAATTGAGCATAAAATCTCTCTATTTTATCCTGTTTTTCTTTAACCGGATAAACTGTAATTTTAGCGAGCAGACCTGCTAAATCAGCAATTCGAGAAAAAATTATTTCTGCTCCCTCAAAAGCAAAACGAGCTGGCTCACTTCCTCTTTCGGCAACTTTTTCCATAAACTCTAAACTTATATATTTGCCGTCAATATACTCGGTTGGAGCCACAGCTAATTCTGGATCAAAATATGTAAGTTTTCCTATATTTTTTCTTGTAAGGTAATCTTCTTTGCTAACAATAAACAACACATCTAAATCAGAGCTTTCCCGCTCAAAACCATGAGCTATTGATCCACATAAAAGCAGAGCTTTTATGTCGGTATTCTCAATAATTTTATTCTTCAAATTCTCAAGTGTTTTTTTGTGATGTTGATACATATTATTCCTCCAGCAAATTATTAATTATAAAAGCTTATATATCTCATTAAATTATCTTCGCTATTAAAGTTAATAATCCTCTATTAAATAAAAAACCTCTTCTGCTGTTAACAAAAGAGGTCTCTAAAATAATATTATATTTTTTAATTTTAATGTTTTCTCCAACATAACCACCATTCAGAACACTCCACCTCTCCCTGTTTAATTAATTCTTCTCTTTTTTCAAGATGAGACTTATTATTTTCTGGATGCTTGATCAGCTTATAATCAAATACCTGACTGTCGGACCAATTAAACTGTTCTTTATTTTTTTTAGCCATTTTGCTCACTCCTCACTATTTGATATTGATTATTATTTTCAATTATAATAAAAATAAGTATTTTTGTCAAGTAAATAAGCAAAAAAGAGCAGCCATTTAAGCTGCCCTTTAAATCTTTAATAATTTTCATTCATAATAAAGTTATTAAATCTAATCTAATTCTGTTAATACAACACCTATTAAACCAGGGCTAGTATGCACAACCATTACCGGACTAATTTCGCTAAAATATGTTTCTTTTACCTGGGCCAGCTCTTTAAATTTATCGAGAAGCCCCCTGGCTTCTTCTTCGGCTGCTGCATTCATTACATCAACTACATATTCCTTGCCTTCCTCCAATTTATCTTTGATAATAGAATACATTTTCTTTAGTGAACGCCGTCGTCCTCTAACTTTATCAAAAGTAAAGTATTCTCCATCTTCATCAATAGCAATAATAGGCTTAATATTTAAAAATTCCGCAATAGTTCCTGATACTTTACCAATACGCCCACCCTTTTTGAGGTATTTAAGAGTTTCAACTACAAAAAAGACCTCTATTTTATCCTTTTTAGCTTCTACTTTTTCAATTATTTTATCAAATGATACTTCAGCTTCATTTACCAGAGAACTTGCATAAAGAACCAGTCTTCCCAGTCCTTTAGAAAGCATCTTAGAATCAATAACTTCAACTTTTATTCCATCTATTTGGTCTGCAACCATCATACAGTTACTGTAAGTTGCGGACAGTCCACTCGAAATATGAATAGATATAATATGGGTATAGCCTTCATCTTTTAACTCATTATAAACATCCATAATTTCCTGTGGGGAGGGCATAGAAGTAGTTGGGATTTCTTTCTCAAAACTCTCATAGACCTCTGCTGGAGTTATATCAACTCGGTCATGGTACTGAGAATCACTGTAAATAACTTTTAAAGGAATAGATTTAATCCCGAATCTCTTTAAATCATCTTGAGTTAAATCAGATGTACTATCAGTTACAACCGCAATTTTTTCTTTCATTATTTTTTCTCCTTCTAACTGTGACTTAATTTAAGCATAATCAAAAATTTTAAAATTTTGTTGACAACAAATCATATTATAGCAGAAATAAGCCTATTTAAGCAAATTTATGGTTAAAGTTAACTACACAATTACCACCATCGTTCTTACAACTGTAAAGAGCTTTATCTGCTTTATCAATTAATTCTTCAAAGTTGTTTTCTTTGTTTAAAGTTACAGTCCCGATACTGCAAGAAATTGCAAGTTCTGGCTCCTTTTTAATCTTAACTTTTTCTATACTTTCCAGAATTCTAACTGCCACCTTACTGGCAGCCATAGTACTGGTCCCGGGAAGTCCAACTACAAATTCGTCACCTCCATAACGAGCAAAAAGATCAAAATCTCTGATAACTTTATTAACAGCCTCTGTAATTGACTTTAAAACTTGATCTCCGATTAGATGTCCGTAATTATCATTAATTGATTTAAATTTATCAACATCAAACATAATTACCGAAAGAGGAGTTTTATTTTCAACTGACTTAAAATATTCTTCCTGCATTAAATCGAAAAAATACTGACGATTGAAAATCCCGGTAAGTCCGTCCTGGGTAGCTCTTTCCTTATACTGCTGGCCCCTAATACGCTCCGTAATATCAACACAGCTGCCGACAAAACCAGCAAAGTTTCCCGCTTCATCATAAAATGGAGCTCCTGTATCATCAATCCAGCGGTATTCTCCATCATGTCTCTGCAGTCGGTAAACCATGTTGAAACGCTTTTTTTGATTAAAATTTTCTAAATAAATTTTCATACATTCTTCTTTATCATCAGGATGCACTCCATCTTCAAACCAGCCGTTGCCATATTCCTCTCCTAAACTTCGCCCCCTAAAATCAAGCCAGGTTTGATTGAAGTAATAACATTTTGCATCAACACCAGAAACCCAGATTAAATTAGGCGTATTTTCAACAATTCTTTTATACTGCTCAAGCTTTAAACCCATCTGCTGATCTCCTCTCTACTATTCTTACAATTTTACTTATATTTAAATATATTATACTATTTTTAGAACCTAATGTACAACTAACGTTTAACATTCTTTTTTTTAGATTATAATTTTCTAAAATCAAAAAAGCAGCTTCAACTCTCTTACGAGAATCAAAGCTGCTCCTGGATTAACTTATATAATTTATCTTCTCAAATTTCTAATGATTTCATCAAACTCATCCTTGGAAATTTCTCCCTTTGCATAACGCTGACGGGCGGTTTCTTCGGCACTGTCTCTATGGTCACTTCTTATCTGTTCTCTATTATAGTAAGAGTTATTATTCCGCTGATTATAATTTTTGCCTTCATTGCCTTTCTGAACAATAAAATAAATTACTGCTGCCAGAATAATTACCCAAAAAAACATCATAAATCCTCCACCTCCTAGATAATTGTTAAATCCCATGTGGCCAAATCCACCCATGTGACCAAATCTAAACATATTATCACTACTCCTTTTATAAACTTGAGTGCTTTGCTTTAATTATATCATAAAGTAAGAATGTGAAGGAAATATGAATTTTATTATATTTTTGGAATTATACTTAATTTGATTAAATTGTTTCTGCTAACTAATGATAAGGATACATCTATTTTCTAAAATAATCTACGCCTGACTTAAAGAGCATCTGATCTTTTTGACCTATTATATTTTTAGCAACATTATTTCCAATTCTCTCTGAATGTCCCATTTTACCCAAAACCCTACCATCTGGACTGCAGATTCCTTCTACTGCTGCAATTGAACCATTAGGATTATGCGGCATTTCCATAGTTGGATTTCCCTTTAAATCAACATATTGAGTTACAATCTGTTTTTTAGCATTTAATTCTTTTATCATTTCAGCTGAAGCAACAAAACGCCCTTCACCATGAGAAACAGGAATTGTATGGATATCTCCCGGTTTTACTTTAGTCAGCCAGGGAGAATTATTGGAAATAATTTTTGTATTTACCATTTGAGATACATGCCGCCCAATTGTATTATATGTTAAAGTAGGAGAATCAGCGGTTAAATCTCGAATCTCCCCATAAGGTAGCAATCCCAGCTTAACCAGAGCCTGAAAACCATTACAAATTCCAAGCATCAAACCATCTCTATTATTTAATAAATTCATAACTGCCTCTTTAATCTCCGGATTTCTAAAAACAGTGGCAATAAACTTACCAGATCCATCGGGTTCATCTCCAGCACTAAAACCACCAGGCAGCATGACAATCTGGGAATTTCTAATTAAAGCAGCTATTTTTTCTATTGAACTTTCTATCTGTTCTGGTTCTAAATTTTTAAAAATAAAGGTCTCAATTTCAGCTCCTGCTTCTCTAAACTGTCTCGCTGTATCATACTCACAGTTTGTTCCCGGGAAAACTGGAATCAATACCCGGGGTTTAGCAGTCTTAAAGTTTGCAGAAAAACTATTTTGACTCTGAGAAAGATCAACTTTAAGTAATTTTTGCTGTTCTTTAGAAGAAATTAAATCAGCAAATTCTTCTTCCTCAGTTGTAGTTTTATATATTTTTTCCAGAGGTTCTTCCCAGCTCTTTAAAGCAGCTTCAATATTAATTTCTATCTGAGCAACTTTAATTACTTCTTCAATTATGGTTCTACCAATTAATTTGAAATCTATTCCGTCAAACATCTCTGCTGGTTCATATTTTCCGTCAACTTCTAAAACTAAAGCACCATATTCAGGCGAAAAGAATTCTGATTCGCTCAGCTGAGAAGTTATTTCAACCCCAATTTTGTTGCCAAAGCTCATCTTTGACAGGGCTTCAGCCAGCCCTCCAAATGTTACTGCAGAAGCAGCTTTTATTTTTCCTGCTGCTATTAACTGTTCTACTTTTTTATAGGCCTGTTTGAGTTTTTCTATATTTGCTAATTCGTCCTCTCCTCGCTCTACAGGAAGATAGATAATTTTACTATTAACATCTTTAAACTCTGGAGAAATCACATTATTAATATCAACAGTATCAACTGCAAAAGAAACTAAAGTTGGCGGTACATCTATTTCATGAAAAGTTCCTGACATACTGTCTTTACCACCTATAGCTGGTAATTCAAATTCTTTTTGTGCCTGATAAGCTCCCAATAAAGCACTAAAAGGCTTACCCCATCTCTCAGGATCCTGACGCAGACGCTCAAAGTACTCCTGAAAAGTAAACCTAATTTTACTGTAATCACCACCAGAAGCCACAATTTTGGCAATTGATTCTATAACAGCATAAAAAGCTCCATGAAAAGGACTCCAGGTAGTTAATTTTGAATCATAACCATGGCTCATAATTGTCCCCGTGTTTGTTTCTCCTTCTATTAGCGGTATTTTAGCTGACATAGCCTGAGTTGGAGTTAACTGAAACTTTCCTCCATAAGGCATTGTTACACTTCCACCACCGATTGAACTATCAAATTTTTCAACCAACCCTTTTTGACTTGCTACATTAATATTCGCCAGATTCTGCAGCCATTTTGATTTCAAATTATCTGCTTCAGCCAGACGTTCAACTACAGCTCTTTTGAAATAATTATCAGCCGCTTCCGGTTTGGTAACCTTAACTTCTGTAGTTTGAGTAGCCCCGTTTGTATCCAGAAAACTTCTACTCAAGTTAACAATATCATCACCATTCCAGCGCATAATTAATCGATTATGATTTTTAACCTCAGCTACAACGGTTGCCTCTAAATTTTCTTCTGCAGCCAGAGCAATAAAACTCTCAACATCTTCTTTGCCTATAACAACTGCCATTCTTTCCTGTGACTCCGAAATAGCAAGTTCAGTCCCATCCAGGCCTTCATATTTTTTTGGTACAGCGTCTAAATTAATTTCCAGTGCATCTGCCAGCTCACCAATGGCTACAGACACTCCTCCAGCACCAAAGTCATTACAGACTTTAATTTTCTTACTCACTTCAGGATTTCGAAACAAACGCTGTATTTTTCTCTCAGTCGGTGGATTACCTTTTTGTACTTCAGCACTGCTCTCTTCTATCGATTCTTCTGTATGCACCTTGGAAGAACCAGTTGCACCTCCACAACCATCACGACCAGTTTTACCACCAAGAAGAATAACTATATCCCCAGCTAAGGCCTCTCCTCGAAAAACATTTTCTTTAGGAGCTGCTGCAATAACTGCTCCTATTTCCATATGTTTAGCGAGATAACGTTCATTATAAATTTCATTAACCATCCCTGTTGCCAGACCAATCTGATTACCATAAGAGCTGTAGCCATCCGAAGCTTCCTGGACGATTTTTTTCTGTGGTAATTTACCTTCCAGCGTCTCCTCAATTGGAGTTCTTGGGTCCCCAGCACCGGTAACTCTCATTGCCTGATATACATAAGAACGCCCGGAAAGCGGATCTCTAATCGCTCCTCCAAGACAGGTGGCTGCTCCACCAAAGGGCTCAATTTCTGTCGGATGGTTGTGAGTCTCATTTTTAAACATCACCAGCCAGTCTTCATCCTTACCGTTTACGTCAACTTTAACTTCTATACTGGCTGCATTTACCTCATTTGAAATTTCTAAGTCTTCCAATTTCCCTTCTGCTCTTAATTCTTTCATTCCCATTAAGGCAATATCCATAAGGCAAATATCTTTTTCTTTATTCTGATAAATCTTTTTGCGTCCCGTTAAATATTCTCGATAGGCTTTTTTAACCCCCCGGGTAAATTTACTCTCTTCAATTTCTACATTCTCAATTTTAGTCAAAAAAGTTGTATGTCGGCAGTGATCAGACCAGTAAGTATCCAGCACTCTAATCTCAGTAATAGTCGGATTTCTTTTTTCATCTTCTCTAAAATATTTCTGAGTATGTTTTAAATCTTCAATACTCATTGCCAGGCCAAATTCAGATAAGATATTTTTTAGTTCTTTTTCATCTGCTTTAATAAAACCTGTTATACTTTCAACTTTATCCGGCAGTTTATAACTCATTTTTAAATTTTCCGGTTTCTTTAGCTCAGCCTCTCTGGAGTCAACTGGATTAATATAGTAATCTTTTATTTTTTCGACATCTTCTTCACTTAAATCACCTGTTAAAATAAAAATTTGGGCCACTCGCACAATAGGCTTTTCATCATTATTTAAAATCTGAATACACTGTTCAGCAGAATCTGCCCTCTGGTCATATTGTCCCGGCAGATATTCTACTGCAAATATCTTAGCTTCTGCAGCTGCTGTAATTTCCTCCTGATAAGTCAGATCCACAGGCAGCTCTGCCAGGATTGTCTCACACGCCTTTCTGTAAGCCGAATCCGAAATAGCTGTTATATCATAGCGGTTCAACAATCGCAGTCCTTCTAGACTATCAAGTTCCAGACTTTCTCTAAAATCATGCAGAAGTTCTTCTGCCTTAACATCAAAACCTTCTTTTTTTTCAACAAAAACCCGTCTGATCTGCTCTGCCATTTTTAGCTCTCCTTTTTGAAAATTTTATATGCAAAAAAATCTCTTGCAATTTAATTATAGAATGATACACTTAAGTAGTAAAATTAATAATACTTATACTATTGATAAGGAGTGTTAATCAATGGCTTTAAATTATGAATTATATAAAGTCTTTTATCAGGTAGCCAGCTCTTTAAGCTTTTCCAGAGCTGCTGAAAATTTATTTATATCTCAGTCTGCAGTCAGTCAGAATATTAAAAATTTAGAAAATGAATTAAATACTGACCTATTTATTCGCAGTACCAAAAAAGTTGAGCTGACTAAAACAGGTAAAATTCTGTTTGAACACATTGAACCGGCGTATAACTTAATAGAAAATGGAGAAAAGAGTATTAAAGAAATCAATGCTTTAAAAAAGGGTGAAATTCACATTGGAGCGAATGATACAATTTCCAAAGATTTTTTGCTTCCCTATTTAAATAAATTTCATCAGCTCTATCCAGATATTCAAATCCAAATAACAAATAGAACTTCCAGTACCTGTATTGAACTACTGCAGCAAAATAAGGTTGATCTAATTATTAGCAATCTACCAAATCAAAAAATTAACAAAGAAATGGAAGTTAAAACAATATACAGTTTTAATGATATCTTCATTGCCGGAAATGAGTTTAAAGAAATTAAAGGACAAATTAAGCCACTAAAAATACTTAAAAAATATCCGCTCTTAATGCTTGAACCTAAAACAACTACCCGTAGATTTCTGGATAAAACTTTAAGTGAAATGGAAATAGAAATTACACCGGCAATTGAACTTGGCAGTGTTGATCTTTTAATTGAAATGACCAAAATTGGACTTGGAATTGCTTTTGTGCCGGAATATTGTCTCAATCTCAACAGCAATGATTTATTTAAAATAAATATAAAAGAAAAACTGCCAGCAAGAAAACTGGCTGTTGTAAAAATGAAAAATATTCCACTGTCTAATGCGGCGGAAAAATTTCTGCACTTATTTAAATTAAATTGAATTTACAGAACTAATTTCTTCAAATAATACTTTATTTATAAAAATTTCTACCAACTGGGGGTCAAACTGACTCCCAGAACATCTTTTGAGTTCTTCAACTGCATATTCAATTGAATATGCTTTTTTATAAGATCTTTCATTTGTCATGACATCAAAAGAATCAATAATAGTAATAATCCTGGCAATTAAAGGTGTTTTTTCTCCCTTTAGCCCCTGAGGATAACCATTCCCATCCCAGCGTTCATGATGAGATAAAACTCCAAGAGCAACTTCATTTAAGTGAGGTATTGATTCTACAATTTGATATCCAATTTCTGGATGGGTTTTTATTATATCATATTCTTTTTGATTTAACTTTGCCGGTTTCTTTAAAATAGATTCTGGAATAGCGACCTTCCCTATATCATGCAATTTTGCCAGCATGGATAGTTCGTCTAATTGATACCTGTTCAAACCTGCTTTTTTCCCCAATTCAATTGCCAGTTGATCCATCCTGGAAGCATGATCTTCTGTTTCAAAAGATTTGACTTGCAGAGTTTTAAGCACTGATTTAATTATATGGCTTTTAAAACTATAATTCTCAGTTAACTTATTTAAATACATATTTTCTGTTGCTTTTTTTATAACCGCAAAAATATTCTTATTAGATGCTTTCTTAACTGCTGCGCCAGCTCCAAGACTCAGCTGAACTTGATCGGCATATTTTTCTTCAGATGCTAATTTGATTTTATCCATTAACTTTTCTGTTTCCAGAAGATTTCTTTCTGGTAGAATTACCAGGAATTCATCTCCTCCAGCTCTAAAAATAAGATCTTTTTTGTCAGCCAATCTTTCTATAATTCTGGATATTTTTTGGATTATTTTATCTCCTAATTGATTACTTAAAGTTTCATTAATCAATTTTAAATTATTAATATCTAAAACAATAAAACCAACTGATATATCTTTTAAAGTATCAGGGTTTTCTAAAATACTATCATTTAAATATTTTCGATTATAGAGATTGGTTAAATCATCGTGATAAAGCATATATTCAATCTCTTTTTCTCGCTTTTTTTGTTTAGTTATATCTTTGATAATATAAATCAATGTTTTGTGATCCTGATAGGGCATTATTTTAGAATTAATTAATAAATATTTTTCAGCACCAGTTTTTTTAAATTTAACCTCATAATTTTCTACTTCATTATTTAGATCAAAGATAACTTTCTTTAATTCCAAATTATTAATAATTATCTTTTCAAAATTATGACCCAGAAGTTTAACTGCATAAGAATTACAGTATTTAATCCCATTATTATCAGTCACAATAATTCCCACCGGACTGTTTTCAACAATCAGATCATATTTTTTTTCGACCTGTTTGGAATAGAATCTTAGCTCCAGCAGCTTTTTTATTTTTTTGAGAATTACCGATTTGCTTATCGGCATTTTAACATACTCATTCAAATACCCATTAAATCCCTCTCTAATTAATCCTTTTTGCGGATTCCTGCTTATCATAATTAAGGGAAGCAAAAGAGGTTTTTGATCTTTTATAAGTTTATTTATTAAATTTTTCTTATCATGATAAGAATACTGATCAGTTATAATTAAATCAATATTATTGAACTCATCTAGATTTTTTATATCTAAAATATTATAATTAAAGCTCAAATTATTCTTTAATAAAGTAAAGTCTTTTTTGTGTTTAGTTAAAATAAGTATTTTATCATTTTTCATTACTTTCACCCGGGCCGATATTGACAATATTACCTGTTAACATTCCCTGAAGTTCGGTCAGTGGGTCACCAACCTCAATTCCATATTTACCAATTTTGAATTCTCTTAAATATCTTTCAAAATTACTTAAACGTTTTTTAAGTACTCCAATAGTTTTTTTCAGCTGACTGCAATATTCATAATAATTTAGAATAATAATATTATCTGCCAGATAACTTATCCCAAAGCCAGTAGCTTTAAAATCACCAATTATATTTGTTACCTCATTGACTATTATTACAGTAACACCAATCTTACTCAAGTATTTATTTAAAATATGAAGCTGTCTAATTTTTTCATTATCTGAACTATTTTCAGGAAAGGCCATCTTATAACCTGAGAGACTATCAATTAAAACAACATCAATTTTTCGCTCTTCCACCTGTCTTTTTACTTTATTTAAAAATTCTGCGGGAGAGTACTTTAATGGATTAATTGCTTCAATTTCTAAAAAACTATTCTCTATCATATCAGTAATTGGTATATTTATTCCTTCACACCTTTTAATAATTGTGTCTGGAGATTCTTCAAAGGTATAGATTACTGATTTTTCGCCTCTACCGGCTGCTTCTTTCATATACTGAACGCCCAGAGTTGTTTTTCCCACCCCAGTTGGTCCACTTATGATTGTAATTGTTCCTTTTTCTATTCCACCATTTAATAGCTTATCCAAACTAGGAACTCCAGAAACTAACTTTTTGTTTTTCACATCTTTTTTTTCTGCACAGGGTATCATATTGGGATAAATATGAATACCATCATCCTTTAATTTTAATGAATGTTTACCTGAAAGATAACTGCTTCCTCTTAGTTTAGAAATATTGAAGTAACGTTCGTCATTTTCTCTGCTTAAATTTAATACTCCATCTACTACAAACTGCACGTCATAATCAGGATTATCAATAGTTGATTCAGATGCTATTAAAAACGTAGCTTTTTCTTCTGCAGCAAATTTTATCAGTGACAGCATTTCTTTTCTGAACTGAAATTTGTCATCATTTAGATAACTGAGATAAGTAACACTATCTAAAAAAATTCTATCCGGTTTAAGAGAATCTATTTCTGCCACTATTTTTTTAATCAAAGGACTTTTTTCGACTTCTTGCGAGCTGAAAATATTATATTCCTCATCATTACGGAAGTAATCAGAGGAGGGAGTTAATTCTAAAAAATTTATTTTTCTGGTATTAAAATTTCTTTTTTCAGCATCTAATTTAATTTTATCTACTGACTCTCCCAGGGAAATAAAGAGATTATTTTCATTCTCTCCGCTGGCCAAAAATTGAAGGCCAAGTGTTGTTTTACCACTACCTGGTCCGCCCCGGACCAGGTAGGATCTATTAGGTTGAAGTCCACCTTTTAAAATATTATCCAATCCCTTAATACCTGTTTTTATTAAATTCATAATGATTCCTCCTCAAGCTATTTTTCAAAATCTATGAATTCATCTTCAGAATTTTCACTGCTTTTTTCTTCCCTTTCTATATCTTCAAAATCACTTATATCATTGTTCGTAATGAATTTCGACACCATCTGGTATAACCGCTGAGACTCCTGACTGAGTTTTTCACTGTCTTCTGTAATATCTTCCACTAATTTTGCATTCTTTTGGGTATTATCATCGATTTCTAAAATTACTTCCTGAATTTCTTCTGTGGCTGAAGCCTGCTCATTAATAGATTCAGAAATTTCATCAATTGTTTCTGAAGTACGAGCAGTATTCTCAACAATTTCAGTAAGGTTTTTACCCGTTTTATTAATCAGCTTATTACCATTTTTAATTTTTTCTATTATATCATTAATTATATTTTCGATTTCTCCAGCAGACTTACTGGTTCTTTCAGCCAGATCTCTAACTTCAGAAGCAACCACAGAAAAACCTCTGCCTGCTTCACCAGCTCTTGCTGCTTCAATAGCGGCATTTAAAGCTAATAGATTAGTTTGAGAAGCTATTTCATTGACTGTACCTATTATTTCAGCAATCTCCTGACTGCTTCTTGTTACATCGGCCATTGAATCAATTGTTTCATCAACAATTTCTGATCCTTCCTGTACAATTGCTAAGTTTTTCTTGCCAGCCTTACTGGCTTCTTCAGCACCAGCTGCAACTTCTTCTATAGAAGCTGTTACCTCTTCCATATTTGCCGATATTTCTTCTAAAGCAGATGCCTGATTTACTGTTCTACTTGATAAATTTTCATTTTCAGAAGAAATCTTATCTGCAGAACTACTTACATTCTTGGATATATTTTTTGCTCCTTTGATTATGTTTTGGAGAGAATTTATTGTATAGTTTAAATCTTTAGCAAGCTTTCCAATTTCATCCTCTTTATCTATTTTAACCTGCTGTCTCAAGTCATTTTCTTCTCTAATTTTATTTAGAACTTCCCGCATTTTTTTAATGGGATTAGATATAATTGTTTTTATCATATAAAAGCTGATTCCTAGAGCTAGAAGAATAACAGCGGCCAAAACTATAATATTTTTCTGAAGTAAAGCATTTATAGGAGCAGTCACTTCACTCTGGTCAACTTCTGAAACTAAAACCCATTCTAAGTCCGCAATATTTACAGGTGTAAAGGCACTATATACTTCGACTCCACTAAAATCGGTGGTTAATTCAATCCCTCTTTCTCCTTTTAAAGCATTTTTTACCGCTTCTGTTTCCACTTTATAATTTAAAAATGTATCTTCTTCGATAAAACTGGTATTGGATCTCATTAAATAATCCGAGCCAACCAGAAAGGTTTTTCCACTTACTTCTTTTAGCTCTTTCTTCTCCATAATCATATTTATCTTTTCGGCAGGAATTTGAACTGCCAGAACTCCCTGAACATTTTCCTCATTATAGACAGGCATCGCTATAAAACCAGCAGTTCTTTCTAACGGTTCATAATAAGCAAAATCAAGAATTGATTCTCCTTTTAGCCCCTGCTTAAAAGCTTTAGCCAATATACTGTCTTTATAAATTCCATTTTTCAAATTGGTATTTAAATCTTCAGTTTCAGCAGTTGTATAAACCAAATTTGCTTCCTTATCTATTAAATAAATATTCTCCCAGCTAAATTCTTCTTTATAGTTTTTTATTCGCTGATCTAAATTATTGTAAGTATTACTACTGAATCCAGTATTAAACCTGCTGTTATCAGAACTTAATTGATTTATGTTTTCTTTTATCAAATCATTTTCCCGCAAAATTCTCATCTTTATTTTTAGCTCAGTAAATAGTTTTTTGATTTCTGAAGCTTTAGAGTCTCTCACTACTGTCAGCTGTTCTTTTGTCTGATTGCTTGCTAATTTTAATGAGTCAGTATAACTAATATATGTCGTTACTGCAAGACTTATAAAAATAATCAGGATAAATACAGTAATTAGTTTATTGCCTACAGTCATTTTTTTTAATGGATTCTTCACTAAAATCCCCCTTGTTTTAACTTAATTTCTGGTAAGAATTTTTCCCTATTTTTCTCCAGCCCAGATTATCTTTAATACTTAAATCAATAGATTCGGAATGACCCAGAACTAAATAACCACCATCAATCATTGTTTTTTTAAGTTCTCTTAAAACCTGTTTTTTCTTCTCGTTTTCAAAATAAATCAACACATTACGACAAAAAATTATATCAAAATCTTTCGAAAATTCTGCCGAAAATGAAGAGTTTAAATTTAGTTTTTTAAAACTAATTCTTTCTCTTATTGATTTTTTGATTTTATAATAACCTTTATATTTGCCAACTCCCTTCCGGAAATAATTATGTAAATATTCCGAATTGATATTTTTTATTTTTTGCTTATTATAAATACCTCCTCTGGCATATTTTAAAACCTCGGTGTTAATATCTGTTGCTATAATACTATATTTTAAATCATTTTTTGCAAGCATCATGGCAATTGTATAAGGTTCTTCTCCAGTTGAACAACCTGCACTCCAGATTCTAATTTTACTTTTATTTTCTAGGATACCGGGAATGATCTTTTTAAAGAGCAATTCAAAATGAAACTTCTCCCGAAAAAATTTAGTATAATTAGTAGTTAATAGATTAAATAATATATTTTTCTCTTCTTCTTCTCCAGCGATATAATCTAGATAGTGATTAACATTTTTCAGTTTAAGCTCTTTAATTCTTTTAGAAAGTCTCAACTCTAACATACTGCTTTTGTCATCTGAAATGGATATCCCAATTTCAGTTGATAGAAGCTGATTGAGTAATTCAATATCTTCTTTTTTTACCTTCAATATCTTACCACCCCCAATTAATATCTGTATCTGTATTATAAATCATATTTAATATTTATACTACAAATTATGCAATATGTGTAAATTATAGAAATTTAAATAATTAATTGTTATTTTAAGTAATTATTACACAAATTGAGTAGTTAAAATCTTTATAATTATATTTTTCTCATGTATAATAGTAGTACAAGTTGATAACTAACTTAAATTTCTTAGAATTACAGGAGGGATTTATGGAGAGATTTGCCAAGAGACTAAAAAAATTACGCAAAGAGGATAGCTTAAGTCAAGCTGATTTAGGAGAAAAACTTGGTTATGCTAGAACCACTATAGCCAATTATGAACAGGCAACAAGATTTCCTTCCATAGATACATTATTCTCTATAGCTGATTTTTTTGAGGTATCACTTGATTATCTACTAGGAAGGACTGAAATCAGAAATGTCTTTAAAGACCTTGTAATAGATAATTTCAAAACACCTGTACTTTTAATCGAACCTGAAAGTGGAAAGATAGTTGATTTTAATAAAAGTGCTGTTCAATATTATGGATTTTCTAAAAGAGAAATGTTCCAGAAAAGCATTTTTGAAATTAACAGTATGGACAATCAACTTATTCAAAAAAAAATTGAGCAAATAATGGAAAAAGGTAGCATGACATTCAATTTTCAACACAAACTGGCCTCAGGTAAAATGAGGCAGGTTACTGTTTTCAGCAGTACTTTAACTATCAATGATAAAAAGATTTTATACTCAACGATTTTTGATAGGAACAGCTCTAATAACAATTTAACAAGTATCGACTTTTTTTCTTCAATGCTTAAAAATATCTTCAAAAATAAGCTGCCCTTATTTAAAAACCATAATCAACGAGTAAAAAGAATAAGCAAATTAATCGCAGATGATATTAAATTAAATGATAAAAAGAAAAAACTACTCATAAAGAGTAGTAGTATTCACGATATCGGTTTTTTAGTACTGCCCAGTCAACTTTTAAATAAAGGAGATTTAACAAAATCTGAGTTTGAATTGATAAAAGAACACAGTCAATTTGGGTCGGAAATTTTTAGTGATTTTAATCGAGATATTGCACAGATAATTTTACAGCATCATGAAAGACTTGATGGCTCGGGCTATCCTGATAGTTTAAAAGAAGATCAAATAAGAATTGAAGCCAAAATAATTGCTGTAGCAGACGTCTTTGAAGCCATGAATAGTGACAGACCTTACCGCAAAAAACCTGGTTTCGATAAGGCCTGCCAGGAATTATTAAAACACAGAGGAGTTAAGTACGAGTCTGAAATCGTTGACTCCTGCCTAAAATTAGCTGAAAATAATAAGCTTGACTTTTTAAGAAAAGAATAAAATTAAAAATAAACAGCCTTTAATAAATTAATTATTAATCTCTGATTAAATCTGTTTTAAAGCTTTCTCCGGTTTTAAAATTATCAATCTCAAAAATATCAGCAATAGTTGCAGCAATATCACTAAAACTATCTCTGATCCCTAAATTTAGATCATGTTTTACACCTTTTCCGTAAACCAATAATGGAATATATTCCCGGGTGTGATCTGTTCCTTGATGAGTTGGATCACAGCCGTGATCAGCAGTAATGATTAAAAGATCTCCCTCTTTCATGGCAGCTTTAATTTCAGGAATTCTCTGATCAAAATTCTTTAACGCTTCAGCATAACCTTCTACATTTCTGCGGTGGCCGTAATTCTGATCAAAATCAACTAAATTAGTAAAAATTAATCCCTTTTCAGTCTGTCCAATATATTCAATAGTTTTATCAATTCCATCCATATTATTTGAAGTAGTAATAGAATTAGAAATTCCGCTGTGATTGAAAATATATGTTATTTTTCCAACTGCATTTACTTCTAAACCCTCATCTTTAAGATAATTGAGAACTGTAGGCTCCGGAGGAGTCAGAGAAAAATCTTTTCGTCTTTCTGTTCGTTCAAAGCTGCCGGGCTTCCCCTCAAAAGGACGGGCGATAACTCTGGCTGCTGCATGCTCCCCCCGCAGAATTTTTCTTGCTTTTTGGCAGTAATCGTAGAGTTCTTTGACCGGTATTACATCTTCGTGGGCTGCTATCTGGAATACACTATCTGCAGAAGTATAAACAATTGGTTTTCCTGTCTCCATATGCTTTTGACCTAGTTCTTCGATAATAACTGTACCTGAGGCCGGTTTATTACCCAGTGTTTCCCTTCCAATTGCCTTCTGGAACTGATCCATTACCTCAGCTGGAAAACCATCAGGATAGGTAGGAAAAGGCTTTTCTGAAATCAAGCCAGCGATCTCCCAGTGTCCAGTAGTAGTATCTTTACCCTTTGATTTCTCTGCTGCTTTTCCATAAGCTCCCTCAGCCTCAAGCTCAGAATCAAGACCTTTAATTGGTTCTATTTTCCCCAACCCCAGCTTTTCTAAATTTGGCAGCTCAAGTCCACCTATCTCAGCCGCAATATTCTGCAGTGTTGCAGCTCCCTGATCACCATAATACTCTGCATCTGGCAGTTCTCCAATCCCAACACTATCCATTACTATCAAAATCACTCTCTTAAACTTTTTCAAAATATCACCCCTAAATTATTAATGTTTATGTTGTTAGACGTCAGACTTTTTTTGAAAAATTTTATTTCTTAAATAAAACTCATTATTTAGTCTGAGCCTTAATATCTGTAACTAATGATGCTAAAGATTTATCCTTTAAATCCGGAATTAAAATCCCCATTATCTGATAGAGATATAGAAATTCATTTAGCAGCTCTTCCCTGTCTTCTTCTGGAAGATTCCCCTCTACTTCCATAAATTCCTCTAGATTATCATTGATATTACTAAATGATCGAAATAATTTACGAACCGGATTGTGGGAATTCTTATCACTATCGACATCCCAGTACTCTTTCATTTTCATTCTTTCTCGTTTTAAAAGTACTGCCGCAACTGCTTCTTCCATCGGAATATGAAGATACTTATAAAATAAATCTAGTACCTCCTGTGTTTCTTTACGGCTCAAATTGTGTTTAATTACTGCATCCAGCAGCTGATTGGCTTTATTAGGATCCCCTGTTTTAGATGACAGGGCATGAGCCAGGCTCAAATGGGATAAGGTTATAGGAGAGTCTTCTTTTAAGACTTCTTTTTGATATTTTTCCTTCATCTCCAGAATGTTAAGCCAGAGAGTTAAAGTTGTTCTGGCAACACCAAGTTTTTCAGCTGCATCTTTTTTACTCAGATTATTAGCTTCCATAAATTTATTAATAGAAGTTGCTCTCTCCAGAGGATTTAAATCCTGCCGCTGCAGGTTCTCAATCAGCTGGATCTGCCTAAATTTTTCTGGTGAAACTTCAGCTTCCAAAATCACTGCTGCTATTTTTTCTCGTTCTTCTTTTTTAACAGCCCTCAGTCTTCTTTCCCCTGCAATTAAAAGATAATGATTATCCTTTTTCTGAACTATAATCGGCTGCAGCTGCCCCACTTCTGCAATCGATTTTGCCAGGCTGTCTATTCTTGCCTCCGAAAAATTCTGTCTCACCTGATCCGGCCGACTTTCTATCTCCCGCAGTGATATCTCCTTATATTTCATTTTTACCCCCCATTTAAAGTTTTATTTGAATCATAACTCAAAATAGCTTTCATAAAATTGATTTTTATTCGCTTTTAACATATTATATTATTAGATTGTACTTAAAATTAACTACTAAATTAAAATTTTAACTTTAGCCAAATAATAAATCTCAAAGGAGCATTTAAGATGGAAAAACTATCTGATATAAATAGTTTAACAAAAAAACTGAAGAAAATAAACTACCTGAAGGTAGAAAAAAATAAAAATTTAGCTGAATTTGCAAGTTTTAAGGTTGGAGGACCTGCAGACCTTTTTCTAACACCGGAGAAAATCACAGCTGTAAAAGAACTAATGCCGCTGATTACTAATTCCACTATCCCCTATTTTATTTTAGGAAAAGGCAGCAATTTAATTATTTCCGATAAAGGTTATAGAGGTATTATTATCTACACCGGCAGTTTGAATCACTATCAATTTGAAGGTAATCAAATTACTGCAGAATCTGGACTGGAGCTTAAAGAAATTGCAGATCTGGCCTACGAAAATTCTCTCAGCGGTTTTGAATTTGCAGCTGGAATCCCCGGTTCACTGGGAGGCGCACTCTATATGAATGCCGGAGCCTATGGCAGAGAAATGAAAGATGTAATTATTAAAGCACAATTTATTGATCAAAAGGGGAAATTAATTGAACTCAGTAAAGCCGAACTAAAACTTGAATACAGAACAAGTATTTTACAAAAAGAAGATCCAGACTGGACTGCAGTCAATGTTACAATCAAACTTAAAAAATCTAAAAAAAATTTAATCAAGGCAAAAATGGATGAACTGCACAATAAGCGCTGGAGCAAGCAGCCGATGGAATTACCGAGTGCCGGCAGCATTTTTAAAAGACCTCCTGGACACTATACCGGTCCCCTGATCGAAGAGGCAAAAATGAAAGGGTTTCAAATTGGCGGCGCCCAGGTTTCTACCAAACATGCAGGCTTTATAGTCAATAAAGATCATGCTACAGCTGAAGATATAGTCAAACTAATTGAAAAAGTTAAAAAAGAAGTTTATAAAATAAGCGGAGTCCAACTTGAAGTCGAACCCCGTTTTTTAGGTGAATTTTAATCGAGCAGTTCCTCCTTTTTACTGCGGGGGAGCTGTTTGATTTCATATTCTCTTTTCTGGGCCAGACTGCGGTTTTTAAAGGATTCCTGATGCCGAAGCTTAACCGGCAGACGTCCCCGCGTATATTTAGCTCCCTGACCAGCATTATGTTCTTCCAGTCTCCGCTCTATGTCAGTGGTATAGCCTGTGTAAAGACTGCCGTCACTGCATTCAACCACATAAATATAATGTAAATCATTAGACTTATTATCTTTAATAACTTCTAGTTCTTCTTTATTTTTTGCCATATTCCTGAATATATTTGCCGAGTGCTCGTAAGTGCTCTTTTTCTTCTTCAATTAACTGATTAACAGCTTCAATAGTTTTACCTTCATTGTAATCACACATTTCACGATAAAATAAAATAGAATCTTTTTCAGCCTGAATAGCAAGTTTTAAAGCTTTTTCTACATCATTTAAAGCTTCAACTGATTCGTCACTGTCATCTTTAGGAAAAACAGAATACTCAATTAAATAATTAAAATAGGCACTTACATCCTCTTCATAGAGGTAATCTGCGTTATCGTCTCCCTCACGCAGTTCCTCAGTTAAAGCTACAAATTTTTCATAATGATCCTGTTCATCCTGAGCTAATCTTTTAAAGAGTTCTCTCAAATCTCTATTTTCTGCTGCCTCAGCGTGCTTTAAATAAAACTTTTTTCCTCTTTTTTCAATATCCTTAGCCATTTCCATAACTTCTAAGGCATTAAATCTTTCTTTCACTGTAAATCCCTCCAGATTGTAATTATTTTGATAATGCTTTTGCAGTATGAGTGTTATAATAACTTTCTTTTCAAGCATTTATTTATCCAAATTATATCATATATTTGGGATTATTTAAATAAAAAAAAGGCCCAGCTCAAAAGCCGGGCTGTTTTAGTTATTTGAGGCAGAACTTATTTAGATTATTCTAAACTATAATCTAAATTAAAACTGATAACCTAAGGAAACAGTTAACTTGGAATATTCAACATCTACGTTATTACCAGGTACATGAAAATCATCTGCTTCACCATTATTGACTGAATACATAACTTCTGCACTCATATTACTTGCTAAATCCATACCGGCACCTACTGCATAATACATACCACCAGAAGTATCGCCAGTACTATCCATATCAAAGGTATTATAGCCTAAGTGACCTAAGAAATAATAGGGACTGTTCTGCATATTATAGTGAGCTAAAGCATAGAAAGGAACAAAATTTAGAGAATCGTTTAAACCATTATCATCTAAATCACGATCTAATTGATACTGAACTCCACCACCAAAGGTCCACTCAGAAGTATAAGGAACTTTATATTCTCCAACAAGTGTAAATCCAGACTCTACATCTGTAT
>Ga0182234_10160_pt1 | contig 24645 bp, 29 predicted proteins | sample hydfratesGB_TM_A_FD_145595 | JGI IMG/M metagenome (GOLD analysis project Ga0182234, IMG submission 145595) | Subsurface microbial communities from deep shales in Ohio, USA - hydraulic fracturing test GB_TM_A | ecosystem: Environmental > Aquatic > Deep subsurface > Shale gas/oil reservoir >...
TTTGTGAGTTATTTGATATAATATTCATGGCGGTTTATTCCTTTCATATTTGTTGTAGGTAACAAATATTATATCAAAAGAAGGAATAAGTCGCCAATTTTTTATCTAATTTTTTTGTAAAGTGGTGATTTTTGATAATAAAACAGCTTTATTTTATTAGGTTTATTAGGGATATAATTAAATATAAGTTATAAAAGTCCTGTTATTAAGTAAATATTAGTAATTTATAATTCTAGCAAATAAAATTTTGATAACTTTTAAAAGCCAAAAAGGGGTGACCAAAAATGTCTGCTGTAGATAATACTAATTCTATCCTAAATCAAATCAAAAATGTAATCGTTAATCACCTCAATCAGCCCGACAAGAGCAGTGAGCAGAATAAGCAGGATCTAAAAGGTGACAGATTCACCAAATCACAGCTGGCAGAAAAAGTCACCTATAACCTGGAAGATTTTTCAGCTTCTGATGCGGTTAAAAGACCGATCAAGATAAACAACAGCAATAATATCTTTTTTATTAACCACAATAACCGCAATAAAGCTGTAAAAATTGATCCAGGAGAATATAACTTAACAGAGATTCAGGCTGCTATTCAGCAGCAGGTTAACGAAGAATTTGGAATCGGCAAGGTTAGTCTTAAAATAACTGCCTCCGGTAGAGACCGCTTTATTTATGCTGAAGAAAAAAATTCAACTGAAAAAGATATTGATTTGCAGGTTTAAAAAGATATTAGTGGATTTTCAACCTCTTATTTGTTAAAATATAAATATACTACTAATAATTACAACATCTGGAGGATAAAATATGGTATCAAATTGCTATATCTGCGGTTCGCTTACCAAAAACAACTCCGGTCTCTGTGATGACTGTCAGGAAGAAAATCAGCATAAGTTGCGCAAAATAAAAGATTTTCTCTGGGATCATCCTAATTCAACAGTGCAGAAGATTCATAAAGAGACAGGAGTGGACGAAAAGTTGATTCGCAAATATATAAGAGAAGATAAATTTATCATTTCTAACACAATAGAATATGATGATTAAAATTGCCGTTACCTTTTTACTGGGTAGCGGTTTTTATTATTATTGATTTTTTAAAAATAACTTGACATACTTAAATTAATATGGCATAATATTATCAGTAACAATTATTAATATCAATTAATCTTATTAAATTAAAAATATATAGGAGGTACATATTATGTCATTAGTAGGAAAAGAAGTATTACCATTTAAGGCTGACGCCTATCAGAATGGAGAATTTTTGCAGGTTACTCATGAGGATTTAAAAGATCAGTGGAGTGTTGTAGTTTTTTATCCAGCTGACTTTACATTTGTCTGCCCAACAGAATTGGAAGATTTGCAGAGTGAATATGCCAACTTAAAGGAGCTGGGAGTTGAGGTTTATTCGGTTTCTACAGATACCCATTATACTCATAAAGCCTGGCATGATAACTCACCAACGATTTCCAATATAGAATTTGTAATGGTTGGAGACCCTTCCCATACCTTATCTAAAAACTTTAATGTTTTAATTGAGGAAGAGGGACTTGCAGATCGAGCTACATTTATCATTGATCCCGATGGAGTTGTGCAGGGAGTAGAAATCAATGCCGGCAACCTGGGACGAGATGCCAGTGCAATTGTGAGCAAGATTAAGGCGGCTCAGTATGTGCGTAATAATCCTGAGGAAGTCTGTCCTGCAAAATGGAAAGAAGGCAGTAAAACATTAAAGCCGGGTCTGGATTTAGTGGGTAAGATATAAGCTAATAATTTTTTGGAAAAAATAAGTTTATTAAGATTTTATAATTAAATAAGTGAATTATTCAGAGGCAGCTGCAGCTAAATGTGGTTGTCTTTTTTATTTAGTAAAAAAAGACCCTACCTTAAATTTTAAGGCAGGGTCAGTATATAGGATAGGAGTAGTTAGTTATATGGTAAAATTTATTTTATTTATTTAAGAAATCTTTAAATTCTTGACTTTGATCTTTAAGTTCTGGCAATTTTTCTTCCTTATCTTTTTCGCCAACAACAATCTGATTATTAACTACAAGTAAATTAAGATTTTTAGCTTCAGCAAATTCTTTTAAATCAGACCCTGTCTTTTTTAAAACCAGAGAAGTGTAAGTGTCTTTAAGTTTTGCCAGGTTTTCAGCTTTGTTTTCTCCATCTTCAAGCTGTTCTTTTTCAGTTTTATATTCCTGATAAATTTTCTGGGTTTCCGGATGGGAAGAAATAAGTTCCTCAAATTTAATCATTCCAGCATTTTCATCAGCAGTGTCAGCATCAGAATCTTCAGTATTAGATTCAATTTTATTATCCTGATTTTCTTCTGCTAGGGGACTGGCTGTTTCAATCTTATCTTCAACTTCTGGTGCAGACTCCACATCACTTTCAATTTTGAAATCTTGTTCAAGATCTTCCTGTTCCGGTGTCTCTTTTTTGTCAGTTACTTCACTTTTTAGATCCTCATTATTTTCAGTGATTTCAAATTTGTCACCTGTCTCTTCAGCAGCTTTTTGATTTTGAGCATAAATAACTCCTGTAAATATAATCAGTACAATCAGGCCAAAGGTTAAAATTTTACTTCTGTTATTCATAAATTATCATCCTTTCGTTTTAATAATATTATTTAAGTGAGTGATTTATTAAGCTAACATTTTTTTGATTTGTTTTTATCACCTCCTGCAACTACTATAATAGCAGTAGAATTTAATGAAAGTATGAGCATAGTTTGAATTATTATTTAAGTTTTAAAATTTTACTAACAAGATTTTGATTCGATTTTATCAGTTGTGGTTTTGTTTTTTGAAGCACAATTGACTAAGAGAAGTAAATAATATAGTATTATAATTGAAATGATCGAAAAAAGGGGACTGATAGTTATGCGGAAATTACCGTGGTTGTTAGCACTTTTGCTAATTTTTATTTCACCACTGCTGCTGGCAGCAGATGATTCGGCGATTCAGCTGAAGGATCAATCAATAAATTTAGAAAATGATGAACAAATCATGGAACTTAAAAAGGAAATTGAAAAAAAGAGTGAACTGGAAAAAGATATGACAGTAGGTAGTACTATAGTTTTTCTAGATGGTAGAGAGGATCAGATTAGAAGCCAGGAGAGCAATCTCGGTAATTTAATTACAGATGCAATATTAGACCGAGTTGAAGCAGATCTGGCATTAATTAATAGCCGAACAATTAGCACTTCAATTGACAAAGGTTTAATTAGTGTTAGGGATGTCAGGGAGTGTGTTCCGGCAAAGGACGAAGTAATTATTAAAAAAATTAGCGGATCAGCTCTGCTTAAGTCGCTTCAACATGCAGTTTCCAAATATCCAGAAACAGCAGGTTTTTTTCCGCAGTTAAGTGGAGGTAGAATTATTTTTGCCTGGACTTCAGATTCGGAAAATGAAATTATCCAGGTGGAAGTTAATTCTCAACCTTTAAATCCAGACAAGTTTTACCTGCTGGCAACAAATGACTCCCTGGCTGCTGGAGGAGATGGCTTTGAAGAAATTGAAAAAGCTGAAGCGGTCAAAAATGCAGGCCGTCTTGATCAAATGCTGATAAATTATTTACAGCAGCAGGAAATTATAGAAGAGGTGGAGACTGGACGCATCACTGCTGTTCGAAAAGAGGGAGAATATTATTATTATCGAGTTCAGAAAGGAGATTACCTCTATTCAATTGCGCAAAGATTTTCAACTTCAATTGCTGAACTAATGAAAATTAACGGAATTAAAAATAGGAACTTAATCTATCGGGGTCAGGAACTAATTATACCCGCTTTAAGGTGAATTTAAGATGAAATTAAATTTTGAAAAAAACACATTTTTTACTAAATTGATTTTTAGATTTCTGGTGACTACTATGATTGTAATATTAATTTTTGGCTTTTTGGTGATCACCTATTTTAAAACTTTTTTTGTTGAACAGAAAGAGGCTCAGATTAATAAAAACAGTTCAGCAGTTATTGAATACCTTGCCGATTCGAAGGCTGAGGATAATAAACAGGAAATTGTAAACTGGCTGAGCATAATTGGCGAATTAAATGAAGGTCATGCCTGGCTGATTAACCAGGAGGGAGTTTTAGAATTCAGCTATCCTTATTCATTTGATGAAGAAAGAACTTTTTCTGGTTATGAAACTATTTTTAAAGGTAATACAATTTCTCGGGAAGTTGATACGGAAGATTTTGAGCTAACCATGCTCTTTGTAGGGATGCCGGTGGAGTATCAGGGTGAGGTTATTGCTGCCCTGCTGGTTTTTACCCCGATCGATGAGATCAATTCGATAATTGAACATATAGTCAGGATTATGATTTACATTTCTCTGGTGGCTTTAATTTTTATTCTCTTTATTTCCTATTACTTTTCCCGCTCTTTAGCTAATCCACTGCACAGCATGGGGCTGGTCGCAGCCAGGATCAGTCAGGGAGAATACGGTAAAAAAGTAGAAATTAAGGAAAAGGGAGCGAGTAAGGAAATCAAACTGCTTTCGGAAAGTATCAATCTGATGTCAGAAAAACTGGAGAGGACGATTAAAAGTCTGGCTGAAGAAAAAAATAAGTTAAAACACGTATTATCAGGCATGGAAGAGGGGATTATTGCTGTTAACAGCTCGGGCCGAATTATCCTCACCAATCAGTCGGCAGCCAGCTTATTTAATTTTGAAAATGATATCAGAGGCGAAAAGATCAGTGAAATTGAATTATATCCGGAGATAGTGGAAGTATTTCAGGAAATTATCAGGCAGAAAGACAGCTCTCAGCAGCATCTAATTATTAATAAGGAAGATACCAACCAGTATTATCTTGTCCATTTTACTGCTATTACGCTGGAAGAACAGAATTTTTGGGGGGGAGTGGCAATTTTCCACGATATCAGTGAGCGCTATCGTTTTGAACAGCTGCAGCGGGAGTTTGTAGCAAATGTCTCACATGAGCTGAAGAGTCCTCTATCCTCAATTAAGGGTTCAGTCGAAATTCTGCTTGATGGAATAATTGAAGACCCAGCCGAAAAAAGAGAATATTTAAAGATGATTTTAAAGGAGAGCAACAGTCTTTCTCACCTGATCGATGAGACCCTCACTCTGGCAGAAATTGATGCCGGGGGAGTTGAATTAAATAAAGATCAGATTCTGCTTCAAGAACTCTTTACAAATCTGCAGGTCTTTTTTAAAAATATCAAAAAGGAAGAGCAGAGTTTAGAAATTAAAGTAGATCCGGATTTAAAAGTGGCTGCTAATCAGGAAAAAATCAGACAGGTTTTGATCAATCTCCTGAGCAATAGTGTTAAATATTCAGACTGTGATGGGAAAATAAGCTTAAAAGCCGAGCGACAAGCAGGACAGATTAAAATTTCAGTAGCTGATAATGGGGTTGGAATTCCAGAGTCAGAACAGAAAAATATCTGGGAGAGATTTTATAAAGTGGATAAAGCCAGAACCCCCGGTGAGCGGAGCAGTGGCCTGGGGCTTGCCATAGTCAAACAAATTGTAAATGAGCATCAGGGTCAGGTTGCTGTGGAGAGTTCTGAGGGAGAGGGTTCTACTTTCAGTTTTACAATTCCAGCGGCTGATAATTAAATCAATGTTTTTTTGCTTTCATCATATTTTCATCACATAAATTTGATAAATTAGGAGTTGAGGTGGTGAAGTGTTATGGCAAAAGATAGAATTTTAATTATAGATGATGATCAGCAGATCTGTAAAATTCTCAGGGATTATTTTAACTACGAAGAATTTGAGGTTTTTGTAGCCCACGATGGTCAGGCCGGTCTGGAAAAAATTAAAGAATTAGCTCCTGATATTATTATTCTGGATTTGATGCTGCCTGAGAAAAATGGATTGGATATCTGTCGAGAATTGAAACCGCATAATCAGATACCAATTATTATTTTGAGTGCAAAAAATAGAGAAAATGATCGGATCAAGGGGCTGGAGCTTGGTGCAGACGACTATGTGACCAAACCCTTCAGTCCGCGAGAAGTTGTACTGAGAACGAAAAATCTCCTGCGCAGAATTAATAGAGAAGATAATAAGGAAGAACTTGAATTTGCTGGTTTGATTATTAATAGAGAACAGAGAATGGTAAAAGTCAAGGGGGAAGAGATTTCTCTGGCCCCGAAAGAATTTGATCTACTCTGGCAGCTTGCTTCTTCTCCGAAAACAGTATTCAGTCGCGAAAAATTGCTGGAACTGGTCTGGGATTTTGATTACTAAGGTGGTATTAGAACTGTGGACACCCATATTAAATCTATCCGCAGTAAACTGGGAGCAGAAGTGGGAGAGTATATTCAGACTGTCTGGGGGATCGGCTATAAGTTTGTAGATTGACTAAATAGGCTGCCTGATAATAAAGGTGGCTATATTTTTTATTAAAATTAGATAAATTTGTAAATAATGCTTAAAATTACAAACCAAAAGTGTTATAATAAATTGAAGGCAACTTAAAATTGAGGAAATCCGAACTTAGAGAGGAGCAGCAGATGAATAAGGTTGAGCCAATCAGAGATAAAGCTAAAATTGCTGAGCTGAAAAGAATTCTAAGAGAGCAGAGTTACCGCAACTACATTCTTTTTGTGCTGGGGATTAATACCGGCCTGAGAATCAGTGACATGCTGAAGCTTAAAGTCAAAGATGTGCGGAATAAAACGCATATTGTCCTTAAGGAGCAGAAAACATCGAAAAACAAGCGCTTTTTGATCAATTCCAACCTGCGTCAGGAGTTAAAGGACTACATTAAGGGAATGGAAGCAGAGGAACATCTATTTCAGAGCCGGATTGGGAAGAATAAGCCTTTAACCCGCTTTCAGGCCTACAGAATTTTCAGTGAGACAGGTCGCAAAGCTGGCCTGGATAACATTGGCTGTCATTCGACCCGTAAAACCTTTGGCTATCATCATTACCAGAAGAACAAGGATGTGGCCCTGCTGCAGAAACTATTTAACCACTCTTCTCCCAGTATTACCCTGGACTATATTGGAATAACTCAGGATATAATGGACAGTTCAATAGAAGATTTTACGCTTTAGCTAAAAATGAAAATTTGCTTTTAAATTAATTAAGCTCTACCGTAATCGGTAGAGCTTAATAATTAATCAAAATTCAATTTTATTTTAGATTACTGCATAACTTTTTTCATAATTTTAAAAATGTCTGTATTATCCAGCGGTTGAGCTACAAGTTCACTACCGGGTCCCTGGCTCCAGGTAGGAACATCGCCTCCAGTATGGTCTTCACTGGTCCAGCCGGATTCAATTTTTTCGCTCTGGCTGCTTAAACTTCCATATGGTCCGGCAATTCTAAATCCACCGGTATCATGATCTGGAGCAATTATTACTAGAGTCTCTGATTTACGCAGAGGACTCTGCTCAAGCCAGTCAAGAACTGTCTCAACAGATTTATCAAAGCCCAGCATTTCAGCCAGTTCATAGTTAAGAGCATTACCATGTCCTGCCCAGTCTATTTGGGATCCCTCTACCATTAAGAAAAATCCATCAGAATCTTTTTCCAGAGTTTTAAGTGCGGTTTCTGTCATTTCAGCCAGAGTTGGTTCTCCTTCTGGATATTCCGGGAAAGCATTACCTTCACTGTCTTTAAGTCCAAATTTATTTAGTCTGAATAACTCAGGAGTTTTACCTTCATCATAAGCTGTAAACATGCCAAATATTTTGTCACTTTCTTTATTTTGAGCAAGTCTCATTTCTGACTCATTATCAACTGTCAGGTAGCCATTTTTCCTGGCTAAATCTGCCATTGCTTCATTACTCTGAAGATTATTATATGATTTTTCAAACTGCTGAGCGTTATATTCATCACTGGTACCATAGACTCCTCCACCCAGCACAACATCCACTTCAGTTTCCTCTATATACTGGCGGGCAATTTCTGCTCCAGCGTATCTAACAGGTACATGAGCTCCAAAGGTTGCCGGTGTAGCATGAGATATCTGAGATGTAACTACCAGACCTGTGGCTTTATTTAAATCCTCAGCAATCTCAAGAATTGTTTTAGATTTTTTTTCGATATCCATAAGTTCGCCCTTGACTGAATGGGCACTTACCTCGCGATTATTATGTTTTTCTCCGGTTGCCATAGCAGAACCGGCAGCAGCGGAATCGGTAACAATAGAATCAGCTGAATATGTTCTGATATAACCAACGTTATTGAGTTTTTCCACTGCCAGAGGTTCACCCTCAGGCCCATTTTTAAGTATTCGGGCTGCAGTTACAATATCCATACTCATTCCATCTGGAATCATTAAAATAACATTTTTGGCAGTACTGGCATCAGCTGCATTTACAGCGGCAAAAGATGTAACTGTGAGTAAACAAATAAATAAAAATAATATTAAAGACTTCTTAAATTTCATCTAATATTTCCCCCTTTGATGATTAAGTAAATTGTTTTTTGAACTTTTCAGTTTCAGAACTACTTTTTACCACATATTTAATTAAGAATAATAAATTTTACTGTTTTCACCTCCATAAGATTTTGTTTTTCCATTATTCTATCTTAAATATATTATTACAGGTAATTATTACGAAATCATTACCAGCATGTTAAATTGTGGTAAATTCTAATTAATAGTGAAATTTATTTGATTAATGGAAAACCTCTTAAATCAAGAAATTCATATTATAATATTGTAAATTAAATGGTTTGGTAATACAATAGTATTACGGAGGTTAGGCTGATGCTTAGTTTGAGTGATAAAATTCATGAAAAATACTCTCGCTGATGCTGGTCCTCATTTCTCTTGATTCTGATTTTGATGTTTATAAAACAGAAAAGAGTGCTTTTTTTAATAATATCTTTCTCAGCAGTTAAATTAAGATTATAATCAGGTTTAAATAAAGAGGGTGTAAATTATGCTGTCTGAAAATACAAAAATAAATAAAAAAGAAATTGAAAATAAAATCAGAGATTATTTTACTAAGCGAAATGATATCTCAGCTGTCTATATTTTTGGTTCTTTTAATACTGAAAGATTTAATCAAAATAGTGACCTGGATCTGGCTGTGATTTATTTAGAAGGGTTGGATAAATTTAAGCGGTTTGATTTAAAATTAGAACTAATGGCCGCTCTGGAGAAATTAATTGAGCTTGAAGTAGATATTGTTGATTTTGAGAATGTTGATTTAAAACTTAAACATCAGATTCTGGATGGGAAATTGATTTACTGCAGTGATCAGAGCCGCAGAGTTGAACTGGAAAAGCGAGCAATTTTAAATTATATAGATATGCGTAAATTTTATAAAATTAATGATCAGAACCTGGGAAAGGGGTTTTAGCTATGGTAGATGCAGAAGTAGTCAGAAATAAGCTTGAACACCTGGAAGAATATATCAATGATCTGGAGGAATATCAGGATTTAAGCCTTGAAAAATTGCATGGAGATAAAGTGATATTTCGTTATTTAGAAAGAACAATTCATTTAGCAGTAGAGAGTGTCCTGGATATTGGCAGCCATATTATAAGTGATGAGCGGTTTGGGAATCCTAAATTTAACAGTCAAATTATAGAGATCCTGGCTGAAAATAATATTATTAAAGAAAATGTTGAGAGTTATATAAAAATGGCTAAATTCAGGAATATAATTGTTCATGATTATGCAGAGATAGATCCTGAGATTTTACTGATGATCATTAAAGAAAATTTAAGTGACTTAAAAGCTATTTTCAGGTGGTATAAGGAATATATTGATTAAAGCCTTCAATCCAGGACGGTGAGATCATGGAAAAGTTAAAGAGAAAACTTGAACCTGAGCTTAAAGAAAATATAGCTAATTTTTTAAAAAGAGAAGCAAATGTTAAGCTGGCCTATATTTTTGGCTCTTATGGCACGAAGTATCAAAATACCGGTAGTGATCTTGATTTAGCTGTGTTTTTTGATGATCCACCGGAGATCCTTGAGCAGATGGAGCTGGCAGCAAGCCTGGAATTGGAATTAGGAAAATATGATATTGATTTAATCAATTTGAATAATGTTAAGCTAGATTTTAAGTATGAAGTAGTTAAAGGTGGAGATTTAATTTACAGCAGAGATGAAATTGAGACTGCTGAGTTTAAAGAAGAGGTTTTAAGACTTGGTCCTGAAGCTGAAGAAATTAAATATAAATTTCAGCAGGAGTATATTACAGCAATAAAGGAAAAAACATCAGGAATAAATCATAAACGGATAGCAGAAAAGCTAAGATTCATCAGAGCTAATCTGAAAAAGTTGAAAGAACTAGCTGAACTTGAAAAGAAAGATTTTTTGAGTGATTACAGAAACTTTGATTCTGCTAAATATAATCTGCAGGCAGCAGTAGAAGCTATGCTGGATATAGCAGCCCATATTATTTCTCGAGAAGGATATACAAGTCCTAATACAAGTGCTGATTCTTTTAGAATACTTGCTGCTGAAGGGATTATTAAGGAAGATTTACTGTTAAAGTTTGTTAAAATGACTAAATTTAGAAATAGAATTGTTCATCTCTATGATCAAATTGATGAGGAATATATTTATCAAATAATAAATAATAATCTTTCAGATATAGAAAGTTTTGTTGATTTGATTATCAATAAATATTTCTAATTTGTTTCTAATATTTTTTTAAAGTATTTTTAATCCAGGGCTGCTATTATATAATTAAGCTAAAAGAAATACAGTTTATCCCCTTTTTGAAGCTGCTGCAGAGAGCAGCTATAACATAGATTAAAAGTACTTGATACTTTTCTCCTTGTTTTTACCGCCCTTTTCCCGGGGCGGTTTTTTAGTTTTTATTTATAATTTTTGTATTAGGTGATATAATAGAAGTAGAAATAATTTGTCAGTTATCTAAAAATTTTGAGGAGGGGTAAAAGTGGAATTTGTTAGAAAAATAATTAATAGTGATGATATAGAGTCTATTGTTAAACTGCCGACTGAATTAAAAAATAAAAGAGTTGAAATCTTAATCTTACCTGTTGAAGAAAATAAAAAACAGCAGGACTTTGATCCCCAGCAGTATAGAGGAATATTGAATATAGATTCAGACGAATTAGAGAAAGAATTATCTGACATGCGGGATGAATGGGATAGATTATGATGTATTTAATAGATACGAATATTTTGATTTACTACTTTAATGATAATATTCCTGAAGAGCAGACTAAAAAAGTAGAAAATATTTTTAACAACTCTTTTAATATTTCCTTGATAACTAAAATTGAATTTTTAGGTTTTCCGAGACATACAGATAACTCTTTTAAAAGAGCAGAAGAATTTTTGGGTCATGCAAAAACTTATAATTTGAGTTCTGAAATAATTGATAGAACGATTAAATTGAGAAGAGATTATAAGATTAAGCTTCCAGATGCAATTATTGCAGCAACTGCCTTAAATAATGACTTTGTTTTAGTCACCAGAAATGAACAGGATTTTATTAATATTAAAAATATCAAGATCTTTAATCCATTTAATGATAAATAAGTTATATAATATCTTTATTTAAACCGCCCTTTTCCCGGGGCGGTTTTTTCATGTTTAATAAATTTCTAATCAAAAATTAACTTGTTAAAAGCTGATTTTTGTTCTATAATTAAATTGTGAAATAAATATCAAAAGGAGTGGTAATAATGACAAAAGTAATGACATCTCCAGGAAAGTATGTTCAGGGTAAAAAGGTAATTGAGGAAATGGGAGATTATATCAAAGATTTAGGAACTAAGGCCTTAATCATTGCTGACCCAATTGTAGAAGAATTCTTTTTTGATCAATTAGAAGTGGGACTAAAAGATTTAGATTATGAAATCGAATATTTTAATGGCGAATGCTCAAAAGTAGAAATCAAAAGACTGAAAAAAAAGGCTGTAGAAAAAGGTGCAGAGATGGTAATCGGAATGGGTGGGGGAAAAACTCTAGATACAGCTAAGGCAGCTGCTCACTATGCTGATTTACCTGTAGTAATTGTGCCCACAATTGCTGCTACAGACGCACCATGTAGCGCTTTATCTGTTATTTATACTGAAGAGGGAGTTTTTGAAGAATATTTATTTTTACCCAGAAACCCTGATGTAGTAATAGTTGATACAAAAATTGTAGCTCAGGCACCGGTCAGGTTCTTAGTTTCAGGAATGGGAGATGCACTGGCGACCTATTTTGAAGCTGCTGCTTCTGCACTTACTAAAACCACTGCAATGTCAGGTGGGGCTCCGACAATGACAGCTCAAAATTTGGCTGAACTCTGCTATAATACTCTGCTTAAATACGGCGAAAGTGCTAAAAAAGCTGCTGAAGCCGGTGTAGTAACAGAAGCTTTAGAAAAAATAGTAGAAGCCAATACTTTACTAAGTGGGCTGGGTTTTGAAAGTGGAGGTTTAGCTGCGGCTCATGCAATTCATAATGGATTTACAGTTCTGGAAGAAACTCATACTAAAACTCATGGAGAAAAAGTTGCTTATTCTACTTTAGTCCAAATGGTATTGGAAGATAGAGATCCCGTAGAAATTGAAATGGTAATGAATTTCTGCAGAAGAATTGGGCTACCTACTACACTTGCTGATCTGGGGATTACAGAGGTCAGTGAAGAAAAAATTCTTCAGGTAGCCGAAGCCAGCTGTGCTGAAGATGAAACAATTCATAATATGCCTTTTGCAGTAGATGCTGAGATGGTCAAAGATGCTATTCTGGCAGTTGACGCACTTTAAATTAGTGTTTCTAAACAGCTGATTTGATATAAATTAACAGTTTAACTAGAATTAGATATTTTTAATAACTCTAATGATTTAAATAATTAATATTTATTTAAAAACGCCCTTTTGCTTATATGATCCCCTTATGGTAGACAGATTAAATAATAAAAATCTGTTTATCAGAAAGGGGATTTTTTATTTATAAATCTCTTTTTAGGTGGTATAATACTTATATACGCTAAATAATACATATAGTCTTTATTTTAGACCTTAAAAAGGGGGACAAAATGGAAAAGAAAGCACTATCTCAAAAGCTTTATTTTTTGGAAGGAATGTCAGTCGATAAGGTTTCCAGTCTGCTGGATTTAAGAAAATCAGAAGTAGAGACCTATGTTAGTCAGCAGGATAATTTTCAGATTAAGAGTGGGCAGGGAAACTATGAATTTAGAGTATTGAAAGGAGGTTCAATTTCCAAATACAGTGCGGCTAATTATAAACCATTTTTTGATTCTATACTTGATCAGTCGAATATTATAAGTGATTTTGAAAGATATTACAGAAAATATGATATTCTGGGCATACCAGAAATCAGAACTTTTCTGAAATATTTTTTTGGAGATGCTTTAAGTACTGATAATTATAAGGGTAGTTTTAGATATATTTTTGAAATTAAACCCAAAGAGATAGATGAGTATCAGGATGAGATTTTTTTGTTTTCAATTCTTGATATTAAAGGTGGTTTGAATTTTCATATTTTTAACAGGCAAGAACAGGATAATCCAGCAGAATTATCAGAGTTTGAGATTGAAATCATTGAGTTTTTCTTTATAGCCTTAATTAAAAATGCTAATAATTTTGTTAGAGAAAATGAGCTTCAGATTAAGGAGTTTTACGATACAATTTACGATCCACCATGTATTTATGGATACCGGAACAATGAAGCCTTTTTTAAAAGTTTTGATGATAGGGATGATTTTAATCTTGAGAGCCGAGAATTAGAAAAAGAGCTGAACAAAGAAATAGAAATTATGGGTGAGAAAAATATTCCAGCAGCTCAAATGATTGCTCAAGCCAATCGGGAAGTTCAAAACTATGAGCTGACAAAATTGTATGAGAAAGTCTATATTAACATTGGAGATGTGATACTGGATAATAGATTTATCCTCAGAAAATATCCTGAGATCTATAAAGTTCTGCATGATCTGACAAAATACTGTCTTCTGGTTAATTTATTTTTAGATTCAGACAAAGATTTAGCTGAACAGAGGGTTAACAGATATTTTAAAGTAGATACTGTCGAAACAATTTCTGATGATGTAATTATTTTACTGGCTGAAGCAACTAAAGATTTTTTAGAGGCCAATTATTCTCCCGCAGCTCTTGATTATATTTTCTCCAACTATAGAGCGGAAGTCAAAAAACTGCTGGAAGCAGACGACTATCAGGATATTAAAAAGATTAATGATGCTGTGATTGATGAAAGAATCTACCCTGAATTTTTTGGCTACAAAGTAGTCGGTTTCTGGGAGAAATTAACGAATTAACTTTTAATCTCAACCTCAGCCAGTTTTTTTTTAAAGATCAAAACTCATTGAAATATAAGTAGAGTCTTTTTCAGTCTCCAATTCTGCTTTAAGTTGCTTAAATATTTCTTCCTTCTGCCCATAGTTAAAAGAAAGCAGAAAATTATTATCCTCCGTTTTTACTTTAAATTCTACTGTTTCTTCCGTGTTTAATACTTCAGAAGATATTTTTAGATAAAGACTGCTTAGAGCTTTTGCAATTAAATAGAAAATTTGCTGGTAGAATTCTTTAACTGACTCTGACTGATCAATTGCTACTTTTTTTAGATCATCAATTATTGAATTGAGATATTTTCTAAACTGCTGCTCATCATTTTTAACAAGAGAGTTTCTTAAATAGTAGATGTCTACACGATTAATTTTGTCGTCAGTCAGAAAATCCAGCAGATTAATTAAAAAATTGCTCTCCACCTCAAAGTTGGGGAAATCCAATTTTACTAAACCCTCAGCTGAAATTTCCTTAATCGTTAAATATCCGGTCTGATACATAAAAGGAATAACTGTTAACTCTTTGATGCTGGCCGGGTTCAGTTTGCTTTTTTCCACTTTTAAATCTTCGAATCTTGCAATATTAAAATCTTCTCTCTGAATAAGATGGAACAATAATTTAGGTGAGCCGCTGTTAAACCAGTGGTTATCAAAAGACCCAAAATCTAAAACTCTGGCTGCTGCAAAAGGATTATAGACCTTAATATCTTTTTCCGTAAAGCGGTAGCCGAAGTAATGCTCTTTAAAAGCTTTTTTTGCTTCTGCTGTAGTAAGTTCATATTTGGCTTTAAGTTTGGAGAAATAAGGAGTTAAATACTGAGCTAATTCTGCTTCCGTAAATCCGGTCAGCTCTGCAAATTCAGGCTTCTGATCCAGTTCAACTAAGTTAATTGACTTCGAAAAAATTGAACTACTGCCAAATTTAATAATACCTGTCAGATAGACTTTTTCCAGATGATCTGCAAGCTCTTCTAAAATCTTATAAAAAGATTTCAGTGCTTTTTGAAACCTCTCATATTTTTCAAAATCAAACTGATAGCTGTGAGAATCGATTAGACTTGCAAATACGGGCTTATCATATTCATCAATTAGAATCACAACTTTTTTCTCAAATTTTTGATATAATTTTAGGATTAAATTTTTTAACATCCTGGGAGCTGTATCGGTTTCAAGTTTCAGATCATATTCTCCTGCCGCTCTCTCCAGAGCATAACCCAGCGATTTATCCAGACTTTCTGTGCTTTCTGCAACAACCGCACAAAAATCAAGGTGAATAACTGGATATTCTTCCCACTGCCAGTCCTGATTATAGAGATCTAAGCTGGTAAAAAGCTCCTTTTCTCCCTGATAAAAACTTTTTAGAGTATTAACAAATAATGACTTACCAAAACGCCGGGGACGGTTGAGCAGAAAAAACTTTTCCTCACTGCGAGCGATTTTGTAGACAAATTCTGTTTTGTCTATATATAAAGAATTGCTTTCTATAATTGATTTAAAATGGGCCCGACCAGTTACTAAATCCTGCATTGTTTTCCCCCCTACTTTATGTTCGTGCTGTAGTAACAATTAAATTATATATCGATGATAATTTTTGGTCAAGGTAACTTTTATAAAGTTTTCATCAAGTAGCTTTAAATAAGTTAGGGTGTTCATTAATGATCTTTGAAACTGGCTTAAATTCAATTTTTATATTTATAATCTTCACAGTAGGTGATATAATATAATTAGAGTTAAGTTTTCACTTTAGGAGGGATATCAATTATGAATCTTTCACAGGAGCAGAGAAAAAAAATTAAAGATATATTAAATAAACACAATATTAAAAGAGCTGGAATATTTGGTTCCTATGCTCGCGGTGAAGCTGTTAATGATAAAAGTGATCTTGATTTAATCGTGGAACTTTCTCAAAATGATTTGTTTGAACTTACCGCTGTAAAATTGGATATTGAAGAAGCTCTGGGTTTATCAGTTGATATTATCACTTATAGTGGATTGAAAAAATTTGCAAAAAAAGAAGACTTTAAAAAAGAAGTAATAAAAGATCAGGTGTCATTAATATGATTTCTAAAAAAGATCGAGATTATTTGAATGATATTTTATATAGTATTGAAATGATATATGAATATTCAGATGGCATTTCTAAACAAGATTTTTATGAAAGTCAGGAAAAACAAGATTTAATAGTGCATCGACTTGAGATTATTGGGGAAGCAGCTAAAAGATTATCTGATGAAGTTATAAATAATTATCCTAGAGTTCCTTGGAGAGAAATAAAGGGAATGAGAGATGTTTTAATTCATCAATATGATAGTATTCTATTAGAAATAGTATGGGAAACATTTAAAAATAAAATACCAGAACTTGAAATTGAAATAAAAAATATTTTAGATTAGTTTTGTATTGAAAGAAATAATAATTGAACATCTTGAAGGAGTTAATATGGAACAAAAAATAACAGATATTTTAAATATATTAAACAGCAAAGATAGTCCTTCCCAGCGGGAAATAGCAAAAGAGGCCGGTATTTCTTTAGGTCTGGTTAATACCCTGCTTAAAAAGTGTGCTAAAAAGGGTCTGATTAAAATTGAAAGGCTTAATTCCCGGAATATTAAATACATCTTAACCCCGGCTGGTATTAAAGAAAAAACTAAAAAGACTATTAGATATGTTAAAAAATCTTATCAGGCAATTAAAGAAATTGAGGCTGAGGTGTTAAAATTGGCAGCCCGGGCTGAAAAAGAGGATAAAGATCTTTATCTCTACAGTGATGAAGAGGAAGATGAGATCCTTGATCTGGTTTCTTTAGTCTTAAGGGAAAACAATTTGGAATTTGAAGTGTTTACTGCAGAGGAAGAACTGGCCAGGATAAATAAAGAGGAGAGCCTGCTTCTGCACTGGGATCCGGATTTAAAAGTAGAGCACCTGGAGCCGGTAAATATCTTTATTTAAATTTTATATTTTTTTGGAAATTAAAGCTGCTCTTAGTTGGGCGGCTTTTTTGGTCTGGATTAAATATATTATTTCAACCTTTTCCATTTGGCATTTCTGCCTTTACCAAGAACTTCAATTACATTATCCTTTTTTAACTGTCTTAAGACTCTATCAATAGTTGAATCTGAAACGTCAGGACAGGCATTTCTAATATCATCTTTGGAAAAAGTACCGATAATATTTTTTACAGCCTGTTCAACCCTATAGCTTTTATTACCTTTTTTTGCTTTCACCATACCTACACGTTCTTCAAATTCTTTATAGGCTGCTAAAAGTGTTCCGAGAAAGTATTCTAACCAAAAAAATAAGTTATGTTTTCCTTCATGCCAGCCTATGGAAGATTTATTTAATGTCTTATAATAACTTGATTTACTATTTTCTATAATTTTTTCTAAACTTATATATCTTCCTACTTTATGATCATATTTATATAATAATAGTAATGTTAATAACCTTGATATTCTTCCGTTTCCATCATTAAAAGGGTGAATACAAAGAAAATCTAAGACAAAACTTCCAATTAGGATTAATGGTTCTATGTTCTCTTCTTGCATTTCGTTATTCAAAAAGTTACAGAGAGAATCCATAGCGGCAGCAGTATTTGATGCAGCAACCGGTTTAAACCTAACAAATTTTTCACCATTAGGTAGGATTTCACCAATAATATTGTCCTGACTTTTCCAACTTCCACCTTTTTCAGATATATATTTATACAGATCACGGTGTAACTGTAAAATTATATTTGAAGTTACAGGTATTGCCTCATAAGAAGTATGAATAGTATTTAAAACATCTCTATAACCTGCTATTTCTCCTTCTGATCTTTCTCTAAGATTGGTATCATCTTTCATTATCTCTTTTAGTCTTTTATCAGTAATTACAATTCCTTCAATACTGTTTGAAGCTTTTGTACTCTTTATAACAGCGACTTCTTGAAGTTTTTCTAATATTTGTGGAGATTGTTCTATATATAAATCCTGTTTCCCCTTATATTCGTTTATTTTCCCAATTAACTTAACAATATTCATTGGTATATCTAACTTTTTTAATCTATCATCTTTAAATGACATCATAATATACTCATCCTTCCTAAAACATATTCATTAAACAACAAATGACTATGTTTATTATAACATAAATATGTTCATAAGTATATAAACATACTTAAATGACTTCTAAATGAGTATATTTAAGAGATTAATGACTATATTAAATTTAAGCTTTTTTACCTGGATTTCGAATAATATAAATGCTATAATATAGCTGAGCTGATCGACTATTAAAACTGTAAAACTAAGAAAAGTTGGTGACAGCTACGTTTTTACTATTTCAAAAGAGCTTAAAGAAAAATATGATTTTTTAGAAGATAGAAATCAACCGGAAACACAAAATCGAGAGGAACTATAATTATGAGTCTAAGTTGGGGGCTGAGATATGAATTGGAAATTCTGGCAGAATGATGACCAAAAAAAACTTTTAGAGAAAATAGAAAAATTAACTGAAAAAGTAAATTCCATGGAAGAAAAAATTAATGATTTAGATAAGTCAGAGAAAAAAATGAACCGCCTGCAGTATAAACAGAATCAAGATCTTTTCAAAAAAATTGATGAGCTTTCACAGCTGGTTGATCAACAGAGCCTTGATCAGGAATTAATCTCTGAATTAAAAAGCAGAGTTGATAGTTACAGCTTAAATGTCGAAAACAGCAGCAAAAAAATAATTGAGCTCATTGATGAGTTTGATCTGCTTAAAAGAGGTCTGGATAGTGATGAAAATAGCTGGAGTAATTTACTGAAAAACTGGAGTCAGAGACTGCTTAAGATTTTAGAGCAAAATGATATCTACCAGTTGAATTTAAAAGATAAAGAATTTGATCCCCGCCGGGCGGAAGCCTTAACCACTGTAAATTCGGAAACTCTAACAGAATATTCGCAGCAGCAGGATTCAAATTATAATAATAATCAGATTGTTGAAGTTATCAAACGAGGTTATCAGGATCAGGAAGATAATATATTACGCAAATCACAGGTAGTTGTCTATAAGGAGGCCAAATAATGACTAAAGATCGTTTTAGACCGGTGGTAGGGATTGATCTGGGGACCACTAACTCGTCACTTGCAGCTATTATTGAGGGAGAAGCAACCGTTATAACTCTGATGAAAGAAAGCAGTCCGCTGCTTCCTTCGGTTGTTTATATTGATCAGAGGGGTGAGGTTATTGTAGGTAATGATGCTAAATCAGCTCTGGTGGCCCTGCCGGAGCGCACAGTAGCAGAGGTAAAAAGAAAAATGGGAGAAGAGGTTATGATTGAGCTGGCAGATCAAAAGCTGCTGCCGGAGGAGATATCAGCCTTAATCTTAAAGGAACTAAAAAAATATGTTGATCAAATTTATGGTGATGAAGTAGAAAAAGAAGCAGTGATTACAGTCCCTGCCTATTTTACCGACCAGCAGCGTCAGGCTACCAAAAAAGCTGGTGAACTTGCAGGTTTTGTAGTTGAAAGAATAATTAATGAACCAACAGCAGCTGCTAAGGCCTATGGTCTTGATAAACTTGATGATGACCACCAGTTTCTGGTCTATGATCTGGGTGGAGGGACCTTTGATGTCTCTATTCTGGAATTAATGGGCGGAATCCTGGAAGTTAAAGCCTCGGCAGGTAATAAAGAACTGGGCGGCTCCGATTTTGACAGACTGCTTTTGGATTATTTTTCTGAAAAAATTATTGAAGAAAGTGGTCTGGATCCAAGAGAAGATCTCAGCGCCTGTGCCCGTCTAAAAGAAGAAGCGGAAAAAACAAAAATAAAATTATCAGATCGAAAACAGGTTCAGGTTTCTATACTGGCTCTGATGGTAAAAAATAACCAGCCGGTTGCCTTTGAGATGGAAATAAGCAGAAAAGAATTTATCGATTTAATTGATAATTTACTTATGGAGACTTTAAATAGTGTTGAGAATGTACTGGAAGATGCGGAACTGCTTCCGGATGAGATTGAACAGGTGATTTTAGTTGGTGGTTCAACCAGAATCCCGAGGGTCAGAGAACTTCTGCGTGACTTTTTTGATCAGGAACCCCATAGTGAGATAGATCCCGATCAGGCGGTAGCAAAAGGAGCAGGTGTGCAGGCGGGGATAAAAGCAGGTCTGCTTTCTGATAGTGGGATGATAGTTACAGATGTTGCTCCTTATTCGCTGGGAATAGAGGTGCTTAAAGACCAGGGGGTTCTGGGCTTTAAACCGGGCGGTTTTGAAAGTATTATTGACAGAAACACAACGATACCAACCAGTAAAACAAAAGTATTTACTACAACTTTTGACAATCAGGAAGAGGTTAAGATTAAAATTTACCAGGGTGAAGGTGACTGGGTAGATGAAAATCATTATCTGGGAGAATTTATTCTGGACGGAATTCCAGCTAAAAGAGCCGGGGAAGAAAAAATTGCAGTTAGCTTAAATTATAATATTAACGGGATCCTTGATGTAACTGCCAGATCGCTCTCTACAGATAAGGAAATGCAGCTTACTGTCCAGGATGCTGTTGACCGAAAATCAGAAGAATCTTATCAGGAAAGCCTGGAGCGGCTGGAAAACTTTCAGAAAGAGCTTGCAGGAATGACAGGGGATGCTGAAAACAACCTGCAAAAAATTGAATATAACCCGGCTCTGTCTGGAGATATTGAGGAGTCAGAACTTGATGATTTTGCAGCAGAGGGTGAGGGTTTTGAGGGACTGGCTTTAGAAGCAGAACATTTAAAAGAGCGGGCCGGAGAATTATTTGTAGAAAATGAGAATATCAGCCGCTCAGAATTTAAGTCTATGATTAAAAGACTTGATCAGGCACTTGAGAGCGGGGAAAAAGACAAATTACGGCAGGCTCTGGAAGAAGTTTTCGAAGAAATTCTGGATCTGGAAATGGGGGAATAATCTTTTATGAAATTAAAAAATAGTGTATTTAAGAGTTCAAATCTCTACCGCATTCTGGGTACAAATTCCAATGCGGGGGAGGAATTAATTAAGCAGAGATATCTGGAAAAGGTTCGAGAATTTCCACCGGAAGAAAATCCGGAGGAGTTTAAAGTAATTAGAGAGGCCTATGATACCCTAAAAGATCCCTTTAAAAGAAGTGGCTATGATTTAGAAACTAAATATCAGGGTCAGGCGTCAAAATTTTTGCAGGAAGCATTAGATTATATGGATTGGGGGAAGATTGAAGAGGCAGAATTTCTTTTAAACAAAGCAGCGGAACTTGCTGCTGATAATTTATATATTTTAAGATTCAAGGCAGAAATTGCTGTAATGAAAGAGGATATAAATCTTTTTAATGATATTTTTGCACAGCTGGAAGAACTTTTTCCAAAAAAGAAGGAGTATTTACTGTTGTTGAATAAAATTGTTCTGCTTCTGGAATCAGAACAATACACAAAATATGCCCATAAAGTTCTAAAAGAAATGGAAAAGAAATTTCCAGATAAAAAATCAGAAATGACAGATGTCTATCTCGGTGTTTATGATCAGCAGGGAAAGTTTAATAAAATATGGAATTTTTTATCAAATGAATTAAAAACTTTTTCGGAGCCTGATGAAGATAATATCCGACATTTTTTAACAGCAATTTTTTTGATAAATAAATACGAAAAATGGAATAAAAAAGACAGCCTGATTGCTTTAACAGAATCTTTTATAGAAAAGATAAATCAAGATCAGGAATTAAGAAATTATATTATTTATGTTCTTGATGAAAATTACTATGAAGCAGAAGAACATGGTGCTATTAAGGCTCAATTGTATTTTACAGAACTGCTTATGTTATTTGAAGATGATTCAAATCTTGAGCTTGAATATAAGAAATTACAGCTGACAGAGAAGATTTTAAATGAAGTTGACAGAATGTCTGCAGATCCTAAGTTATCCCCCTATATTTTCTATACAGGCAGCAGGTTATTTTTTGACTGGGCCTATGAAGAGCTGGATCCGGAAAATTTTGTAGATTTTCCAGACAAATATGCTATGCAGAACTTTAAAGAAGAATACTCAGCAAATTTACAGGCGGTAAAAAGATTAAAAAAGAAGTATCCCAGGCTCTATGATACTTTTAAAAATGAGTGGGATAAGATCACCGCTAACTGTCGGGAAAAACTTAATAACAGGCAGCTTTCTCTATTTGAAAAGCAGAAAAAAACAGAACAGGACTCTGATTACAGGGAGCTGGCATCAGGGCAGATTGTTAGCAAAAATAAGGTGGGCCGCAATGATCCCTGTCCCTGCGGCAGTGGTAAAAAATATAAAAAATGCTGTCTTAATAAATAACCTCACAATGCTATATAGGTAAGTATATATCAAACTGGAAGGAGATGGTTATCATGGATGTTGCAAAAATATTTAAAAATGGTAGAAGCCCGGCGGTTCGTCTTCCTAAAAAATATCGTTTTAATGATGAATCTGAAGTTTTTGTAAATAAAATTGGTGATTTTGTTATATTGATTCCAAAAGACAGCAAATGGGAAACTCTTACTAAGAGATTAGATAGTTTTTCTGATGATTTTTTAGAAAATAGAAATCAACTTTAGCAAGTTTTCTTGGTCCAATTGAAATATTACCTTTTGAACAGAATGTAGCTATAAAATATGGAAGTATTAGAGCAGATCTAGAAAATCAAGGCAGGATTATAGGAGCTTATGATTTAATGATAGGTGCTCATGCTATAGCAGAAAACTTGATTTTAGTTACAAATAATACAAAAGAATTTAAAAGAATTACAGATCTTTCTCTTGAAAATTGGGCTAAATAAATATAATTACATTTTTTATAATGCATCTAGAATTTTAACTTGTTCTTGTTTCCGCTTGCTGGAATCATTGATATAGTCAAATTTAAGATATATAATTAGTATATAAGGTAGTTTCCCGAAAGTAGCGGAAAACTGAAAAACAGAGAATACTACTCAATTGTATTCCTCTATTCAGGAGGATTTTTTTTAGGAGTTGAATTATATGTTTCTGGCATCAGTTTCAGATGTCAAAATGGATATAAGCATAGATTTGCCACTAATATTGATAGAATTTATTTAACAATTACTTCTTAACCTGACTGTTTGCCTTTTATATATTGAGTAATAATATCGATTGCTTCCTCGCTTGATATTTCTCCCTTTAAATATTTTTCTCCGATGATCACACTAAGTTCATCCATTTCAATATTTTCTACAGCCAGTGATGCCCTGACATTTTCTATTGCCTCTTTAATTTCTTTGCTGATCATTCTTTTCATTGAGATTATCCTTTCTTTATCAATCATATTTAAAATGATATAATATCAGTATAATAGCTTTGACTTAAAATATCCATTAAAAGGAGAAATTATTATGAGCATCAAAAAAGAAATAGAGTTGCCAGAAGAAATACTTTTGAGTTTACGCCTGGATGAAGATGAAGTCATTAAAGAAATGAAAAGAACTCTGGCAGTTAAATATTTTAAAGATAGAAAATTGTCCATAGGTCAAAGTGCTGAACTTGCCGAAATGATAGAAGAGGATTTCATTAAACACTTAGGAAGTCAGAATATTTCTATTTTTAATATTGATGATCTGGATGAACTGAAAAAAGATTTGGGGAATTGTTCAATCTGCAAAGGTGATTTAGAAAAAGGAAATGTAAATCATATTGTTGATCTTGATAATTTTATTATTATTATTATTAAAAATGTTCCTGTTAATGTGTGTAAACAATGTGGCGAATATTATTTAGAGCATAAAGTTGCCTTAGAAATTGAAAAAATTATTGATAGTTATAGAGAAAATGCTGCGGAAGTAATAATTATTAATTATTTTGATTTAGTTGCTTAAAATTTAATGTGACAGATGACTGAGAGCGGTGATTATAAGAAGTATACTGCTCTAATTTAATCTATTTCTTCAATTTTAGTATCTTTTATATTTCTTTTTTCAGTGTCGAAATTGATACCAATTAAAACTAATTTCTTGTCTTTAATTTTAAATCTCTCAGCATAATTTTTATCTTTTATTTGCTGTAAAGCTATCTCAGCATTTTGATTTGCCTTAAATTCTATAATATAAATATCAGTTTCAGTTTCAACTGTGCAATCTATTCTTCCTTCAGATGTTAGTACTTCGGAATAAACATTTAAATTGTTATCTGTTAATAAAGTGGTAATCAGATAAAAAATGCTGTTATAATAAGCCTCTCTATCCTGAAGAGATTTTGGGATATTAATATTAGCCAGACTTGCAAATATTGACATCATTTGTTCAATAAATTCTTCAAGATTTTTATTGATAAGTAACTCAACTTTCGGCGTTAGAAATCATTAATGATTTCTTGATATAACCAGGAAGAAGCTCAAAAAAGTAGTCTAATAGGTCATTTATCTTTTCTTCAGTTAATGTTGAATAATCATGTAGAGTCTTTT